>Ga0099822_1002805_pt1 | contig 21967 bp, 10 predicted proteins | sample CowpeawhiteBW_FD_76839 | JGI IMG/M metagenome (GOLD analysis project Ga0099822, IMG submission 76839) | Root nodule microbial communities of legume samples collected from California USA - Cow pea white BW | ecosystem: Host-associated > Plants > Roots > Nodule | place: USA: California | collected... | reverse complement strand
TTAATTTATTAATTTATTAATTTATTAATTTATTAATTTATTAATTTATTAATTTATTAATTTATTAATTTATTAATTTATTATTTTTTATTTTTTTTTTTTATTATTTTTTTTTTTTTTTTTTTTTTTATTTTTTGTTTTTTTTTATTTTTTTTTTTTTTTTTTTTTACTAAGGTCCATTTTTCATAAGTTGAAATTTCCCTAAATTTGAACATCCATTCCATAGAGTGTTATATTTTTCTCACAAATTTCTACAAGGTTGGTGATCTAATCTAAAGAAAGGAAGATAAAAGCTTTTACATGTCACTTCCTTTATACATCATTCTAATCAAATGCTTTGTTTTGTGACTGTTGTTTATTTGTTAATTTATATCTCTTTCTGATCTGTGTTCCATCTTGGCAGTGAGTCTTGCTTATCTTCACATCCTGCTGCCCCGTGTTTAACATTCATTTGGCTTGACGATCGTAGTAATGAATTTGATCGCATTGTAAAGACCCTATCGGAAGAAATCTGCCCTGTTCTGTTAGATACAATAATCCAAGGTATTTTCCTTGCAATCATTTCTTTAGGGAGAGGAAATACTATATTTTTTTTGATCATTAAATCTATATCTGCGATTGTGGAGGGAGCGTGGAAAAGAGAAAAAGGATACCAGGAACTAGAATAAAATGTGCCACAATTCACTAATTGAATGGTGCTGTGGTCTTATTCTAATTATTTGGTAAATTATTGATACAATTCTAAATTCTGTACATTTCAAATCCACAATTTCATGAAGACTCCAATGTTTAATACATTAATATTGTTGTTACAAGTAGGAAGCCTGAAACAGAATATCAAACACCAAAATTTTATACCGATTGGCCAATTTTAAATAAATGACTTGTGTACTGGATAATCTCCCTGAATCATGATAGCATAGTGTTCTTGGAAGATAGCTCTTGTAAGTTCTTAACCATTTTCTTCAAGCACTAGAATTACCATTGGCTAGTTACTCTCATATCCCCATTGGCATTCTCAAAAACGAACAAATTAGTTGCTAGAGGACCTCTCCTGCATTCAAATTCATTGGCCATATCTATCCTTTCCACATGCTAATGTTTCACAATCTAAAGACTAGCTTATTCTTTTCGGATGTGGTATTCTGTCAAATGTTTATTTCTTGTTTAAATTTGTTGGCCATCAGTTTTTATATGTGGTCTGTCATATGTTTTGTTACATTCATAATTTTGAATGCATACACTGCTTAGATCACATATTTATGTCTTAGTAATGTTTCTGACTTTCCTCTTGCTAATAAGCAGGAGACCCACGCATTAGCTCTGCAAGTATAATTTGGGTTTGTCCGGATACAAACACATGGGTCAGAAACCCTTATAAATCTTCCAATGGTGAACTGGCACTGGATATTATTCTTGAGAAGGAAGTAGTCAAGCAAAGTGGTGATGCTTGGAGGATTGTACTTGATTCCTGCCTTCCTGTTCTTCATTTGATTGATACCAGGCGTTCAATCCCATACGCTATTAAGCAGATTCAAGAATTACTGGGGATAGCATGCACTTTTGATCAGGCAATTCAGGTAAGTTGTATTGAATTATGTTGTTATTTGCTCTTTTGGTTGTCTATAGGATATTTCCTCAGTTTTAATTACTAAGTATTTTTATGGGGCGGGGTTGTTGGTTGATTCACAACGTTTCTAATTGCTTAGACTTTTGCCAGTGTTCCTTTTGCCTCTATCTCTATGGTGTCCTAATATTGAGAGGTATTTTCTTTGGTCAGATCAGGTGTGAACACATTGAGGATAGATATTTTTAGTTTGAGAATTTGGTGCTCAGAAATTTTGCTTTAGCACTGAAATCCTATCTTTAGAAACTAAAAGCCTATATATAGGAAAATGAAAATTATTAATGATAAATATATTGCATCAAATGGACTGCGCCTCAAACTAAAGACCCAATCCCCAAAACATAAAACACACAGAACAAAACTGAATTTTATTTCTATCTTATTTGATTCTAATATTAGTAAAACAATCAGTTAAAAATCAAACTACATTGTTAGGTTTTATGGTGATATGCAATTTTTGCCCCTCTCGTATATATTGGAGTCTGATTTTCATATCTTTGGGGTGTTTTGTTGTGAACTCGTTTGATGAAAGATTTGATCATTATCCAATGTTTAGTAGCCCCCATTAGTTAATCTTTTGTACGCATCTTATCCTTCTGTTCCTACCTGCAGCGTGTTGCGGCATCTGTGAAAATGGTGGCGAAAGGTGTTCTTAGAGAGCATCTAATTTTGTTAGCTAGTAGTATGACATGTGGAGGGAACCTGGTTGGCTTTAATACAGGGGGATATAAAGCCCTCTGTCGACAACTAAATATTCAAGTACCATTCACAGATGCAACACTCTTTGTAAGTTGCTACCTTGTTAATTGTTGTATCATGATGTGTATCAGGTTATTGTTATTCTTACTCTGTGAATGTTACTATGCAGACACCTAAAAGATGTTTTGAGCGAGCTGCTGAGAAATGTCATACTGACTCTCTGTCAAGCATAGTGGCATCTTGTTCCTGGGGTAAGCCTGTGGCAGTTGGTACAGGATCAAAATTTGATGTTGTTTGGGATGCAAATAAGGTATTTTGATCATACTCAGGTTTAATACTTATGGGTGTACAACTCCTTTTATCAGTTAGTTAGTTAGTTACAACCATCATTATGTATTGTGTTCTCTTAGAGTAGTTTGTTACAGCTGTCACTGTCAGGTTGTAATAAGTGATCCCATAAAGTTAGATGAGCTTCTGTAGTCTATGTATATTTGCTGTATACAGAAACTTGTAACTTGTACCAATCTCAGAAGTGCAGTTTCTTTTCTCTTAATTTTGTTTTTAATAATTGGAGTTCTGGGTAAGCATTATTTGAATGTTGACATTTGTTTTTTGCAGATAAGATCAAGTGAAATTGAAGGGATGGATGTTTACAGTTTTCTTCACATGGTTAAAGGTCATACTGATGGGGAAGAAGAAGCTGATGCTTGTTTGGGTGAAGATATTGATGATTTGCTGGAAGAAGAAAAAATGGATTTGGAAATGTCCCCACCACATAACTCTGGTTTTGAGGCTGTCTTTGAAGACAATCCTGAAGTACTGAATGATTCAACGTCCAATGGTTGGGCTGTACATTCAAATCAGACTGAATCAAAAACCAATGGTTGGTCTGGTTGGGTAAGTAACAAAGCTGGAACAAATGAAGGAAGATCTGAAAATGCCCAGGTGAGTTCTTGGGGGAACACTGTCACACAAGAAGACTCTTCTAAGTCAAGTGGTTGGAATTCAAACACCACAGACCACACTAATACCAAATCTAATGAATGGTCTGCCTGGGGAAGTAGGAAGTCTGAAATTCAAACAGGTGGATCTGAGAATGTTCAAGGTTCATGGGGCATGGGTAAAACGAAAGATGATACCCAAAAAGATAATTCTGGGTCTGGTGCTTGGGGTGCAAACAAAACTGTTCAGGCAAACACAAAATCTAATGAATGGTCTGGCTGGGGAAACAATAATTCTGAAATACCAGCCGGAGGATCTAAAAATATGCAAGGCTCTTGGGGCTCTGGTAAGAGAAAAGAAGTTACCCAAGAAGACAATTTTGCATCTGGCGCTTGGGATGCAAACAGAACAGATCACACTAAAACAAAATCTAATGAGTGGTCTGACTGGGGAAGAAATAATAAGTCTGAAATACTTGCTGGTGGATCTCAAGAAAATTCCTGGGGCTCAAGTAAATTGAAAGATGATGTTGCACACAAGAACAATCCTGGTTCTAGTGCTTGGGATGCAGGAAGCACAAATCATACAAAAGCAAAATCTAATGAGTGGTCTGGATGGGGAAAGAATAGGTCTGAAATACCAGCTGGTGGTTCAGAAAATCTGCAAGATTCTTGGGGCTCTGACAAGGGGAAAGATGATGTTACCCAAGTAGACAACTCCGTACATGGTTCTTGGGGTGGAAACAGAAGTGATCAGACAAAAGCAAAATCTAATGAATGGTCTGGCTGGGGAATGAATAAATCAGAAATGCAACCTGGAGGATCTGAAAATGTAATAGAAGATTCTTGGGGCTCAGGTAAATCGAAAGACGATGTTACCAAAAATGACAATTCTGAGTCTGGTGCCTGGGGTGCAAGCAGCACAGGCCAGATGAAATCAAAATCTAATGAATGGTCTAGCTGGGGGAAGAATAAGTCTGAAAGACCAGCTGCTGAATCTGAAAATGTGCATAATAATTCTTGGGGCTCTGGTAAGAGGAAAGATGTTACCCAAGTAGACAACTCTGTGTCTGGTTCTTGGGGTGGAAGCAGAGGAGATCAAATTAACACAAAATCTAATGAATGGTCTGGCTGGGAAAGGAATAAATCGGCAATACCAGCTAGCGGAACTGACAACGCACAAGGAGGTTCTTGGGGCTCAAGTATATTGAAAGATGATGTTACCCAGAAAGATAATTCCGGTTCTGGTTCTTGGGGTGCAAACAAATCAGGTTTTGCAAAAACTGAAGTAGATGAGTGGGCAAGAAATAAAGTTGAGGCAATAGATGGTGGGTCAGAAAAGCCCCAAGAAGATTCTTGGAACTCAGGTAATTGGAAAGCTGACTCAAAAGTTGGCAATACCTCTTGGGGAAAAGCCAAATCCTCTGGAAGTCAATCATGGGATTCCCATAATCAGTCAAATCAGAATTCAACTTCACGGGGATGGGAATCACATATTGCTTCAGCTAATTCAGACACTGAGAAAGGTTTTCAGTGGGGTAAGCAAGGTAGAGAATCTTTTAAGAAGAATCGCTTTGAAGGTTCACAAGGTCGGGGTTCAAATAGTGGTGACTGGAAAAATAGGAATCGCCCACCTAGAGCACCTGGACAGAGATTTGACTTGTATTCATCTGAGGAGCAGGATGTGCTGAAGGAGATCGAACCTATTATGCAGTCTGTCAGACGAATCATGCAACAACAGGGGTAAGTTACTTGTGGCAGTAAATACTAACTCCCCAATATAATGATTTGGCTAGCTAGAAAAAATCGTTATGTTATTTGTCTTTCCTGTAATAATACAATCCCTACACTGAATTGCAAGTTGTAATTTGAACCTTAGCATCTGCTCTACTGTTTTTATCTGTCCATCGCAATTTTTCTGGTAATTTTTTTTGGTTTGAACAAGATACCATTACAAATATAACTATTATTACTTTAATTTTTGCTCCTTATCAAGTTTTTGTTAGCTGTACTCTATACCGTAGCCTCGAGTGGTTTCCTGATGCATTCCCTCCGTTATGAGTTTTGCATCATATGCTGAAGCATTTTGATCTTACTTTTTTTAATAAATTCCTGTTGAAGGTACAACGATGGGGACCCGCTGGCTGCTGAAGATCAACAATTTGTACTTGAGAATGTCTTTGAGCACCACCCAGATAAAGAAACCAAAATGGGTGCTGGAATTGATTATGTCATGGTATCATCTAACTCTGCTTACATTGAATCTTTCATTCACATTTATAAATAAGATTGTGATCAATATCAACTTAGATAAATGAAATGAGTTTCTTTCCAAAACTTCCTGGGTCCTGGTACTGAAATATGGTATTTTGGTATCTCTATTTCCTTGCGTATGTGTCAGTTTACATACATGCAATACGTGATCTATGTATCCATCCTTGGATTATGGGTTAAGATGGAAGTTGAAACTTCAAATTATCGTCTACCTTTATCTTTTCCTGTGCGTAATGTTGGCAGTATTATTTGCAACAGGTTAACAGACACAGCAGTTTTCAGGATAGCAGATGCTTTTATGTGGTTTTGAAAGATGGTCAAAGAGAAGATTTTTCCTACCTGAAATGCTTGGGTAACTGGATAAGAAAGAAGTATCCAGACCTTGCGGAAGCATTCCTAGGTAAATATTTTCGGAAACCCCGTCGTAGGCAGGACCAAACTGCAAACCCAAGGGGGGACCAGACTGCAATGCCAGTGCAGGACGAAGCTTCTACACCGGCTGACCAGACCTCAACACCCGGCCCTGTGGAAACGAATGAGTAGAGATTAGAGGCGTTTTGTCCATAATATTGTACAGAAGCGGCGTAGTTAAGGCCACTGAATAGTTTTTGCGTAGATGGCCAATTTTCCTGACGGAAATTTATCCTCTTTTCGGTGACAGTTGGATGGTAATTTTTGTAACCCGTGAATCATGCATCTTTGTGCAGATGTTAATATTCTTACTGATTACAGCACATGATGATGTGATGATTTTTGAACCTTTAATTGGACGTGGCTTTCTGCCATTGACTGGACCACCCATATCAAAATGACAATGCTTCTTATTAGAGTTTCATGATTCAGATTCTGGCTCATTCTTTTTTCTAAGTTTCTCAGCATTCCAGTTTTTTGTTATCCAGTTTAGAGAAACTACTTTTTCACTGTCCATTCTTGTTAACTGCACTGTCATTTTCTTGTAAATTTAATTTTCTAAATATTCGATAGTATACCTATCGAGTCTCATGCCATCCTTTACAATGCTTTCGGATTATGTATGTTTCCAAAATCATAATTAAAGCAATTTTCACCACTTGCTCCTTTTCAATAATTGTGTCTTTTAATTATATGGATACCACAATGTCCCTTGTAAATGTAGAATTCGATCTTTTATAATTGAATTCTGAACTGTGAGTAGGAAACGACTGGTTGAAAAATCAGGGAATCGAGTTTCACACTAATTTTTTTTTTTTTCAATTTAAAAGAACAATAGATGAGACTTTGGAAGAAAAGAAAACATTTTGTATAAAATAATAGTTCTGAACATAAATAATACAGTATTATCCATGTAAATAAATGAACAATTTGCTATTCAAAGAAAAAAAAAAGGTGGAAAATTCATAATGAAATGAATGGATAAGATGGTCTTAGAAAACACTTTTGAAAACTAATCTTTAATGCTTTATGATGTTAGATCGCTATCAATGTCTTCTCTCCTTCCTCACTTCCATCTCCATGTAGCAGCTGCCACTAATGCCAAAACCTTGTATTTTATGGTGAACCTGCAATAATCATGGTTCCTCCACTATCACATGTGGGTTCCATACCCACTTCTTTCTTTAATTCCCTCGTGCCATGCCTGTTACTTCTATTTTTATTTTTACATTTCTTTGACTTTTAAAAATTGGTTTAATTAGTCGGATAGTACTCACTTTCGTTTAAATGTGTCTCGCTTTTAAAAATATGTCAATTTAGTCCAAACTTTTGAAAAAGTGTCTTAATCATGTTCCTTCCAGACAAAAATTAATAAAGTCATTAACTTAATTCATGAATTTTACTACTAAATTTTAATATAAATATCAATACTTAATTTTGTAAGTCATTTTAAATATCAATACCGTTAAAAGTGTTAATAATTTTTTGTTGAAAATGACTTAATTGAGACATCTTTTCAAAAGTTATGACTCAATTAACACATTTTTAAAAACAGGTATGAACCTGACACATATAAGTGAAAGTGGATAGTATCCGACTAATTAACCCTTATAAATTCAATGCTTATATCCTCCCAATATAACACAATTTTATCCTTCATATAAATTCAATAAACTTGTGAGCATAATATCTACATTGTCACTACACCTATTTTCTCATTTTAGTTAATGGGTTTGCAAAGTTTTCACCAATATGTATATATATGTACGAGTCATAATTAAAAAAAACATCAATTTTGTATCTTGTTATCATATAAATCTTTGAAACTAAAGAAAACTTAAATAACTTTCATTTAAGCTCCTAAAATCAACTTTTTATTAAGTCACCAATTCAAATACACCTATACTTATATTGTTAGTCCTTCCAAACAAACAATTGTTTAATTTCTAGACTTATCAATTGAATTGGGACAGAACTTAGATACTACTTTTAAGAATATAAAATTTTCCCAATTTTTACTTAATGTGATTTATTAGTATACGATTCATTAAAATAAAATTTTATTGGACAGTCACATTATTCTGCAAGTAGGATTAGTTTCTGAATTAATTAAAGAGGAAAACCATGAAAAAAAAACAACAAAAGAATATAAATTGGTTCTTGAAAATAGTAATTGATATCACCAATAAAACACGACTAGAAATTTATATAATTCTATAGATATAAATACACACACAAATATGCTTTAAATTTTCTATAAAGTACATTCATTACCATATAATTTGTCATTTTATTTTACAAAAAATGTGGTAAAGTTTATATCAATAGTAATTTTTGTTAACCAAAAATGTAAAAAAAAACTATTACATTATTTAAAATGAATATATATTGAACACTTTTTTGAAATAATCCACATGAAATTCCGAGTTTCCAAAACGACGAGTCGTGGCATGTTCTTCCGTCCAACAAGTTCTTCCGTCCAACAAGAATCACGTTTTAGATCATCACTTGCCACTATAACTCATTTGGCTTTGGCCACAATAGTTCAAAGAATTTTGTGAATTGTGTTATGGCTTCTTCTTCTTCTTCTTTGGTTGTTGTTGGGCCTCTTAACCTCACTCAACAGAATGGTTACAAAGTATGGGAAGATCCTTCTTTCATCAAGTGGAGGAAAAGGGACTCTCATGTCACCTTGCACTGCCATGACTCTCTTGAAGGTCTCACACCCATCAACAACTATTTTTCCATTTCGTTTACTGTGACGGATTCTACGCTAAAATGGATTCATTTCATGTTTTGGGTTTGCTAGATAGATGGAAACACATTTTTTCCATTCTGAAAGTTCGTATTTTTTAGTTGCCCTTTTCAAGAAAATTTCATGTTTTAAAATATGTTATTCCATTCATGAGAGTTTTCTATACTAATTTCCATTGGGTGGGGGTTGATAAATGGTCGTAACATTTCAGCTGAATGAAATAATTTGATAAAATGAAGTGAGGATTGTTTATTCTAAAGGTTCATTTTTTTAGGCTATTTGCAAGAAAATTGCCTCTTTTTTTTTAATTTATTATATAATTGTGTTCATAAAGAGTTATCTATTATAATTTTTATTGCGATTGATAAATGGTTTCAAAATGTTAGCTGAATGAAATGGTTTAAGTAAACTAAGTGTTGGTATATAACACTGGCTTCTTATATTGAGTGTTATGTATTTAACCAATAGTTCAATGCACATGAATGAAGTTCAAATCAATGACTGTAGTTTTTCAGTAGATGCTTACCGCCAAAAAATTGTAAAGGATTTGTATGAGTTTATGTTGTTATGGATTTCCTTATATTTTAGTTTTGTTATAAACTATGGGCAATCTGTAATTTTGTGATACGTTTAGGATCTCTCAAATATTGGTATCAACGGAACAAAGTGGATTTTTTGGTTTCCCAGTCTGCTGTTTGGAATGATGATGCTGTTCAGGGGTCTCTTGATTGTGCTGCATTTTGGGTCAAAGATTTGCCTTTTGTTAAGTCCTTGTCTGGATACTGGAAATTTTTCATCGCTGACAGGCCCAGCAATGTTCCAACTAATTTTTATGAAAGTGATTTCCACGATTCAGAGTGGAAAAATTTGCCTGGTAAGTGCTTATGTTTAAGTGGTATATGTTATCGTAAAACGCCTTTGCATTCACTGTGTATCATTTCCTCACTGTGTCTGCTTAATTTCTTCACCATTTTCTCTAAATTTTGCTTTACTATAGAGTTTGTTGTAATGGTGAAATGCTATTATTTTGCTTTAGAATTGATTTTTGTCATTTTCTGTTCTTAGTCAGTGCTGATATATTTATCAATGTTTAATTATCTTTTGTCAAAATTGGACAGTTCCTTCGAATTGGCAGTTACACGGATTTGATGTTCCTATATATACGAACGTGGTGTATCCATTTCCGGTAGATCCTCCTTTCATTCCAATTGAAAATCCTACTGGCTGTTACAGAACGTACTTTCAAATTCCTAAAGAATGGGAGGGTATGACTTGCTGAATTTCCTTATCCTGTTTTTTCTTTGCTTCTGTGGATTGACATACACTATTGAGGAATTTGGTTTTGCCATTCCCTTGTTTTCATTCAGTTCTATATGTTAGTGCATTGTACTTCAAAGGTAACTACGAAAGCATTGTATGACATTGTTTCTGTGGAATATATGAAGTGTTTTTCTGTACCACTTGTGTGGAAATGTTGTTTCCTGAATTTTTTAGATCACAACCAGTACTTGCAATTTTTTAGTTTAAAATACTTACTTTAACATTGATTGGTTTTTTGTAGGTAGAAGAATTTTGTTGCATTTTGAAGCTGTTGATTCTGCCTTTTGTGCATGGATAAATGGGCATCCTGTTGGATATAGGTATCTCTCTCTCCCTGATATGCAGATCATACACTCTTGAACATGATTACATACTTTCTGGTTAGTATTTTTCTTTTGTATTTTCAACTCATATATGATGCGAGGAGGGAGAGGAGGGTGGGGGGTTAAAGGGGATAGATGATAAGATTTTCAAAGCAATGCAAGTCAGGGAGAAGGCATGTTATGAAATAGATAATAAATTGGTAACTGTGATCTTCGGCAATGAAGAAAATTCTTGTCTAATCATTAGATATTCATTTACCGTCTTGTCTTTTTTTTTGCGAATCCCTGGCTGAACATAGCTGGACTTCTGACATTCAGTAGTATGTTCATGCTAAAATGAAAGGGCTTAGGCCTGTTTTTTCTAATGGATATGGAGTGAAGTGTTGCCTTAATACATAATATGTATGAAGACAAAAGGTAATATAAATGAACCTTTGGCATTAATCAACTCTTGTTTCTATTTTGCAAGGACAGCCAAGACAGCAGATTACCTGCAGAGTTTGAAATCACTGATTTTTGTCATCCATGTGGTTCAGATCTTAAGAATGTTCTAGCTGTTCAAGTGTATAGATGGAGTGATGGCTCTTACCTTGAGGACCAGGACCAATGGCGGTTATCTGGTATTCACCGTGATGTTCTTCTTATGGCAAAGCCAGAGGTTTGGTTTCACTAAACCTCCTATTGTTTGATATAATTTATTATAATTAAGTTAGTGTTTATAGGTAAAAACGGAAGTCATTAACGTTTATGGTTTACATATGACAATCAAATTGTGATGCTGTTAGGATACAAGGAAAAGAGAAATTAGTTAAGATAGTTAGAATGTTAATAAGTTATTTACTTGAGGTCTTAGTTATATGTAAATTGGGGAAGGAGAGGAGAGAGAAAGATATTAATTTTGTAGTTTGAGCATTAGCTCTTTGTTAAGGAGAAAATCTAGGAGGAGAGAGCTCTCTTGTTAAATTCAGTCTATTCAATAAAACATTTTCTTTTCTTTCCCTTTTAGTTCTTGTTTGCTAACAAATGCTGTCATTATTTATTAGCGTTAGGTCTTGTAGAATAATTAAGAGTTAGATTACATCATAAATGCACCTAATTTATCATTTAAATAACATGGAGAATTCAAGTTTGAGAATTATATACGTGTATCTTTATACCTTTTTTTTTTTATTGAACATATAGCATGTCCAAATTTTCAGCCATTTGACTATTTTCTCATGCTTGATGCTAATATCTTTCAAAATATTTTGTATGTAGGTATTTATTACTGACTACTTTTTCAAAACAAATCTCACTGAAGATTTTTCTTATGCAGATATACTGGTAAGCATAAATACATTGTTAAATTATTGTTATTTTTCATTTCATAGTTCTATTATACATCCGTAACTGGTCTTGTGGAAGATTTTACTTAAATCCAATTATATTGAATTCTCTATTATTTTGTTGTTTTTAGTTTGTAAAAGTGAAATGCAGTTTCTAAATTTGTAAGTGAAATTATGTTCTGTATTTCTTCACAGTAAATTTTACCATTGTTTCCTTTATTCTACCATGATTACCCCATAGTATCACTGATATTACAACAACACTGTTATTTTTATTTATGTGTTATTGTTATTTGGGATATAATATCAATTTCATGCATATATTATCCAGGTTGAAGTAAAAATAGATAGATTAAAAGAGACGTCCAAGGATAATATTCTCACAGACTACTCTATAGAAGCTACATTGTTTGATTCTGGAAGCTGGTACACCTCTGATGGCAATCCTGATCTCCTTTCATCTAATGTGGCAGACATAAAGCTCCAACCATCAAGTACACCAGCACCAATATTAGGGTTTCATGGCTACTTGCTTACAGGGAAACTACAATCACCAAAGCTTTGGTCTGCAGAGAAAGTAAGAAATTTCATTCATATATTTTCATGTTTCGGTGGATTTTATTCATTGATTAGCAAACTAACAGTTACATTACTATTGAAAAAAATGTTGAAGTAGTTATCAAGACTTTTTATGTGGTGATTACTCAACAACTGTAATCCTGCAAATGTCTCCTGTTTCTTGTCTCATTACCTTCTCTCATTAATTTTTTTTATTTTGAATTGGTGTTTCTTAAACTCCTATGAAAAGGTTTTATGATGATTTATCAAGACAAGACCTATATGTGTGATTATTGACATATTTGGATTTTCTAAAAGCTTCACAAGATCATTTTTTCATGTATTTGGTTTTCATGTATAATTTTTCTTTGCATTTTCACAGCCATACCTCTATACTCTGGTTGTTGTCTTGAAAGACCGATCTGGCCGTGTTGTTGACTGTGAATCATGTCCAGTAGGATTTAGACAAGTATCTAAAGCCCATAAACAACTGCTTGTTAATGGACATGCTGTTGTGATTAGAGGTGTGAACAGACATGAACATCATCCTCAAGTGGGGAAGGCAAATATAGAATCCTGCATGATAAAGGTACTGCTAATCTGATTTCACCTAGTTCATTTATTTGATGGCCAAATATCATCCTCAATGTAATAATTACTGTGCTTACAGGATTTGGTCGTGATGAAGCAAAATAATATTAATGCAGTGAGGAATAGCCATTATCCCCAACATCCACGTTGGTATGAGCTATGTGATCTGTTTGGCATGTACATGATAGATGAAGCCAATATTGAGACACATGGTTTTGACTATTCTAAACATCTCAAGCATCCTACTATGGAACCAATTTGGGCATCAGCAATGCTGGATCGTGTGATTGGCATGGTTGAGAGAGATAAAAATCACGCATGCATTATCTCGTGGTCTTTAGGGAATGAATCTGGATTTGGAACAAATCATTATGCTTTAGCTGGTAGATACTGCTCGTGGGTTCACTTACAGTTAGCATATGCATATTTGAAGTGACTTATTTTTTTATTCTGCTGTTACATTTTATTTGAAAGATTACTGGCTAAGTGTTTTTTTCTTCATTTTGTCAATGCATCAGGTTGGATTCGAGGACGTGATTCATCGCGGGTATTACATTATGAAGGAGGTGGATCCAGGACTCCATGCACTGATATCGTGTGTCCTATGTATATGCGTGTTTGGGACATGGTGAAAATAGCCAATGATCCAACTGAAACACGTCCTCTGATACTGTGCGAGTATGATAACATGACTTCTATTGTTCCCTGTTGTTTCAGTTATAGATATATTGGTTTTTATATTGTCTTCTTCTTGCACTTATCTTTCTCACCTTGTTATATAATTAGTTATATCTCTTACCCATATAAATATAACATAACATTGCTGCATTCCCTCTCTGTATCTTTGTTACTGCTGGTATCATTTGTTTTGCATATGTTTGAAACCTTTTTTTTTTTCCGACCCAAAAAATGGCAGATATTCACATGCAATGGGAAACAGTAATGGAAATCTTCATTTATATTGGGAAGCAATTGACAACACATTTGGACTCCAAGGAGGCTTTATTTGGGATTGGGTTGATCAGGTGAGTGGTTTTTGAGTATTGTATCCAAATTGAGGAAGGATCAACTTTACCTTACATTGTCTGAATTCTCTCAATTTTGTACTGTGCTTGCACATAGGCGCTGGTGAAAGTTTATGAAGATGGTACAAAGCATTGGGCATATGGAGGTGAATTCGGGGATGTTCCCAATGATTCGAATTTCTGTTTGAATGGGCTCACATTCCCTGATCGAACTCCTCATCCTGTTTTACATGGTAAACTCACAGAATGTCTCATTATTGCACACACAACCTTGTAAGAGTGACAATTCGTTATTCTGTTTATATCATTAGTCATGCTTCATGAATATGCCTTTTTGTTTCAGAGGTTAAGTACTTGTACCAACCAATCAAGGTGGCTTTAAATGAAGGGAAATTGGAGGTACTCATAGTGTATCTGAATTTTATGTTTCTCTAGTCAAATTTGACATGATAATTCATTTTTGTTTTCTATTTTGTAGATAAAAAATACTCATTTTTTTCAAACAACAGAAGGATTGGAGTTCAGCTGGTATATTTCTGCAAATGGATATAACCTTGGATCTGGTATTTTGGACCTTGCCCCTATAAAGCCCCAGAGTAGTTATACTGTTGATTGGAAATCAGGTCCATGGTATTCTCTGTGGGATTCATCATCAGAAGAAGAACTATTCTTGACATTAACGGTTAAACTTTTGTACTCCACACGTTGGGTTGAAGCTGGTCATATTGTTTCATCTGCTCAAGTTCAACTACCTGCCAGGAGAAACATTCTTGTGCATGTAATTTTATGACCTGTTGATTTATTTTAGAACCAATTCATAGCTCTTGTTAGGGCCGAGTAATGAAGTTTATTAGCTTATACTATATGTTATTGCTGAAATTAATTTTTTATACTTTATGAATGGTTGTTGTATTCAGGCTATCACTATTAGTGCTGGTACTCTGGTTGCTGAAACACAAGGAGATACAATCATAGTCAAAAAGCAAGATGTTTGGGATTTGACATTGAATACTAAAACAGGTTTAGTTGAAAGCTGGAAGGTAAGTCCAAACTTTGAATTTATCATTTTTGCACGGTCTCTTTAAATTGAAGATAATAGCAAATGTAGAATACAGGACAAGTGCCTTCTTAAAATAGTAAGACCTGGCATGGACTGATCACCAGTGAATGTAGAACTTGTTATGGTGAAGAGAACCTTGAATAATGGTTTCTGTATTTTAAATAATAGGTTCTTTTAATCTTCAATCACAAGAAATACAGCATTCACTGATCACGTTGTTTTTCTTTTTTAAACCTTCTAGTAGGAGCCTAAGTGTTGTTTGCTATTAGAAATACCCGTTTATCAAAACCTGGATGTTTTTTTGGGCTCAAGGTTTTGATATTATCTATATCTATAACCATTAATAAAGGGGGATTCTCCCTTTTGGTGCACACAATTTTTTCTAATTACACCATTTAAGTAACTGCTTTTTTAAACTCAAATAACTACTCATAATAATAATAAAAAAAAGCCAACTACACAATAAAAGCATTGCCTATAATATCACTTTTTTATAATTTAATAACTATTTTTTTATTTCAATAATTATTATAATAATAAATTTTTTTATATGATAAGAAAAAAAGTTGATACACATTAGTGCATGTATTTCCGCTTTAGATCTAACTCAACTCTACAAAATTGGTATTAAAGTGAAGTTTTCTCTCAAACTATATTTTACACTGTCTCTAATTGATGTGAGACTTAGGCTTTCTCCAATGTAACCTCTCATTTCCAACTCTATTGGGCTTGGTAAGTGAATAACATAGTAGGTGGCATTTAATGTATTTAAGATATATGATAGAGACTTGTTTAACACTGGAAATGTATGATAAAATCAGAGGCAAAGGTCCAGTACAGTGGTAACACTGGAAAGCACAAAACAGACTCAGAGTTGCAAAACAGATTCTGACCTTGGCCTCTCAGCCTCCTCATCAATTATAAAAATCTACCATGTCTTCCCACTACTATTCTTTCCTTCCTTATTTCATATTTCTTGAGTTTTGAAATGTTTGAAGAGTAAAGACATGTCATGTTTTTGGAACATTTATGTTATTTAAGTTTCCTCATTAATAGAAGTTTCATGATGCCTCTTTAAAGTTTTCTATTACTTTACAGCTATTATTATTATGATGATAAATGCTAGGTTAAAGGAGTACATATTTTGAAAAAGGGCATACTCCCATGTTTCTGGCGAGCTCCTATAGATAATGATAAAGGAGGAGAGGGAGCCAGTTATTTGTCCAGGTGGAAAGCTGCTGGAATGGACTGCCTCCACTTCATTGCTGAGAGCTGTTCTGTGCAAAGTATTACAGAGAATTCAGTTAGAATATTGGTGGTTTTTGTTGGTGTTACAAAGGGTGCAGATGGTTCTCTCTCTAACCAAGACAAGTCAAAGGTTTTATACACTACAGAAGTGACATATACAATTTTTGCTTCTGGGGACGTTATCATAGAATGCAACGTGAAGCCAAATCCTGATCTCCCACCTTTACCACGTGTGGGAATTGTGTTAAATGTGGAAAAATCACTGGATGTAGTAACTTGGTATGGAAGAGGACCATTTGAGTGTTATCCAGATCGAAAAGCTGCTGCCCAAGTTGCAGTGTATGAACATAATGTTAGTGAGTTGCATGTTCCTTATATTGTTCCTGGGGAATCTTCCGGCAGGACAGATGTTAGGTGGGCAACATTCAGAAACAAAAATGGTTTTGGAATATATGCTTCTAAGTATGGTATCTCTCCACCAATGCAAATGAGTGCAAGCTACTATAGCACCTCAGAACTTGAACGTGCCGCACACAATGAAGAGCTCATTGAAGGAGATAGCATTGAGGTATGTATATCTTGCATCAATATTTCTGTACAGTTTCTTTCCACTGTTTTTGAATTGGAAAAATCCACTTCATCAGGGTGCAAATTAGAATAATGCTATAGTTTATGGTGAAAATGTGGTATGCTATTTTTAGATGTCAAGCAGAAAGCTGGGGCCCAAAGTTTACGTTGGAAAGGTTCAATATTTTCCAAAATTTGTGTTGGTTGTGACACTTTAGCAACTGTAGTAAATGTAATATTTGTTCAGTTTGTGCTGCATTTTAGTGCACTGTGTTTGTGTCTGTTCTGTGACCTGAATTTCTTCATGTACAATTAGTTGTTTTGAATGTTACTTGCTATGGTGATATTTAGTTTTCTGAGATGGAAATATAGCCATTTTTTTATATATTATCCCATCTTTCATAGAAACTTTTATTAGGGTGAAATTTGTTGTAGGTCTCTTAACATTTGGTAAAGTTTATATTGGTCCTTATGTGTCTAAAATGTGGTGGATTTCTTCTCTGGTCAAGACAAAATGAAGTATAAGGCCATCTCTGAGATTTTGGAACATCTTGTAAACAGACCTCTTTTTCTTACTAACATTTAAGTTTTCCTTTTTCTGAAGAAAAGAAAAGAAATACAACCAAAACCACTGATTTTGAAATGTATGGACTAAAATAAGCATCCATCCACCAAATCCTGAAGGACCTAAAACAAATTCTATTTTACCCTTGCTGTTATTATTGAATTTCCTATCCTGGATGTTTTATGGTATTACAGGTTCATCTTGATCACAAGCATATGGGGATAGGTGGAGATGATAGTTGGTCGCCATGTGTCCACAATGCGTATTTGATTTCTCCTGTGTCATACTCATTCTCTGTTAGATTGTGTCCTGTAACTCCAGACACTTCTGGGTATGACATCTACAAATCCCAGCTTCAAAACTCTTGATTTCATGGATCACATGACTTTATTCTATCCAAGAATAAGCATGTAGAAGAAGACAGAAGACTGGTATGTTTACAAAGACCTACTTCAAAGACACTTCAAAGCTGTTAAACATTTTCATGCAATCATTTTAGTTGGAAGCTTTATTTAATAATGTGGAAGGTGAATATAATCTTGTATTAACGAATTTGATCTATCTGAACAAAGTGGCCAGTTCCACAACTTGTTTAATTAATGTGCTGTAACTGTGATATGAATAATTTGTTGTTCTTATTTGAAGATTAGTGACGCTGAAATAAATGAAAATAATCTCCACGTTCTGAATTTGATTCTTACATATTTTTCTGAGATCACAAAGGGGCCCTTGAGGAAAAAATACATATCTTGAATTTTGGTTTTGTTTCCAATTTCCATTTTAAAGAATTTGGGTAATGATAGTCTTCTAGAATGGGTCCAACTTCCAACTTTTGATGAATTTCTTAAGTTATTCTTCATTTCGGAAGGAATTTTTCGAAACCCTAAAATGTATATCCGGAAATGAATGGGAATTAACTAAAAAAATGTCAAAATGAGACAAAAGTCTAAAGGAAAATTGTTGAAAGTTATAATTTTATATCTTTTTTAAAGTTTTTATCCATTTGGGTCCCTGGTTTTTTCTTATTTCTTTTATTTTCACCAATTTAACTCTAAATCTAATATGTTCATTTACGGTGTCATCAAGAAATAATTTAACTAATTAAAATAAATAATATATGAGTAAGTTGAGAATTTGATCAAAATTACAGTTTTTCCCAAATACGAAGGCAAAAATTGCAAGCAGAGGACCTAAACTGCGGATCAGAAATTGGAGAGAAATCAAAATTATAATCTAACCCAAAATGAAATTGCTATGAAAAATAATTAATGCAAGTTCGAAATTATCATTATTAACTTTTGTTATAGCTTTAATCAGCAGAATCCACTCCTTCAGAGTACAATAACTTTTTAATAGAATTTTGCATTTGAAACAGGATATGTAAAATATATTTAATTCTCCACATTTACTTTTGTATTCATTTTTAATATCTCTTGTATGGTTGAGATGGTTTTTTTTTTCTTGGCTTACCTATCATTGTTTTTTTTTCAGAATAATATTTTAACGTATCATTTTAAAAAATGTTTTGGTTTTAACCTAATTTAAATCATGTAATCAGTAAAAACCTGACTATCGATGAAGGAAAGGTGAAGCAAATAAATGAAGAAAACTAAACAATCTGAGAGTTGATAACCTACGAAATCCCACCAAGTCCTGAATTTTTGTATTTGCTCAATACACCAGAAAACTCATCACTGGAAGATAATTTCACTAATGGAAAGTTTACACTACATTCATAGACATGATTTGCCTAGCAAGACCAGGATCTTGCTGTAACAGTTCTCTCAAATTGCTTTCCACCTCTGCCATCTGCTTTTCCAAGTACTCTTTCGAGCTCTGTTCAAAGACACAGTAGAACAAGAACTGAATTTCATTCAAATGTTTTGGAAACTTGTATTTTTCTGCTTTAGAAATTTGGTTCAAATAGTTACATTTGTTTCAGATATGTGTTCAAAATAAAATGAGGATAAAAATGATGGAAGATAAGAAGTTTCTGGACAAATGAATGAAGGAGATGTACCTGTAATGTAGTAATTGAAGCTTCACCATCTGTAAACTTTTTCTCCTGTTCATTCATTAATGATGCCTTGGTCTCCAATACAAACCTGGTCATCATGTTAAGAGTGTGTTAAAGTATGCCTTTAATATTTTCTACAACAGCCCATAAATCAAGCTTTTGTGTACTCTATTTAGTAGCACGTTCAAAGAGGTAACCACAACTCACATTCTCCCTGCAAAAAAAAAAAACTGGACACATCATATCTCTGTAGAAAACTACGAAATGCCAATAGAAATACTTTCAAATTTGGTGGGTCACTTAAAGAACAGAAACAGCAAGATAAAATCATGATTTTCTTCACATACCAATAGATTTGTAAACATTAGTATCATCAGGAACTTGCTTTAGCTCTTCCATGGTCAAATAAGCGCGCTTTTTTTCAGCTTCTTTGGTACGCATCTGGTTTTGCACCTGCGTGTGCCAAGGCATAATATAAACTCCTCTCAGGCAAAATACAAATGTCAAGGTTTTCATTTCTTTTATATCCCACTTCTAACAACAATAACAAAAACCTTATTCCACTGGGTGAGGTTGACCCTTTTCTTTTTATCCCACTTCTAAATAAATAAAATTATATATTCTCTTTTAGAACTAAGATGTAAGTATTCTCAGTCAGAGTTGATGGCAGTGCAGCCTGCACATCCCAGCACGCACACAAACAGTAACATAACACTTGAAACACAGTAATGTATTAGCCATGACAATATACAGTGCATAAAATCACTACTCGTCATAGTAATAGTGTGCATCAAATCACTCTTCTTCAACATAACAGCCTCTTTACAGTTATTCCAAGGACATTAATTAAATCTTCCAAAACAATAAGAATACACCCAGGAAACACATGTTAGAAAAAAACATGATCAACTTAAGAAACTAAAGAGGAACCCATTCCATTAGAATCCAGTAGGTTTAAGATGAAATATTTTCTCCACAGGAGACAACCCTACTTGAGCTTGCTAAGACTATTGTGGACAGAAAATTTTCTTTCCAAATATTTGATAGGATTTCATACTCAAGACCCAACCTTGAAATTACCTATAAAGCTGAAAAACATTGAACCAGTTGAGATATACAATCAGACAATTAGAAGCCCATACTTAGCTTCATGTGAATCTAAATGAGTACAAAAACAACTTCACATTATCCACTGATCACTTAAGGTGTAGGTCTCTTCCAATAAAACTCAATTATTCAGCTAGGTTCAATCAAATTCAAACAATAACAGGGAGTGTAGTTACAGAGATTTATAAAAGTTACAGGGAAAAAATGTGCACCAAAATCTTGTATCCCTTTATATATAGTTATAAACTATACATACATAAAGGAGATATGAAGCTTTGTTTCTACTTTGTCGCTATAACTTTCTTCCTTAATCTCTATTCTATCTTTATAACTATACACTTCAAATGATTCATATCTTTAACTAGACTGTGCAAACCACCCACTGCTATTAATTTTTAAAAATAAAAAAGGCACAAAGTATCTTTTTCCCCATATAACAACAATAATAATAAGAGATTAAGACAGATTATGACAAACCTGTTTTAGTTTTCCAGTAGTTTCGATCATGCGACCTTGAATTTCAAGGAAAGCCTGCATTTTTGGATCAATAAATGAAGAAAAAAATTGTCATAGCCATTAGAAGAAGAACACTGCTTTATACAGAACGAAAGAGATAGAGTGTTTTTACAGTTTTGTTAGCTTCGTCTGCCATTTCGATCGATTAATGATAAGAGACGATCTCACAAATTTGCAACTTTCAAAAACCCTAACGCGATTGGATCAGAGGGAAAGGGAAGAAGGAGACGAAGTAGAAGTTACACATAAAACGCACCGTTTTGAGCTTTTTTATTTAACATTTTTTTATCAGATTGGCTGATATGTATACAATTCTTTTAGGTTTAAATTGCTTTTATTTTATGTTTTTGTTTACATAATTTGATGAGATGCGTTATTTTTGTTTTATAAAGTTTTAATTTGATTACATATTTATTAGTGTGAAATATTGATGTATTTGTAAGTCATAGACCGATTTTTCTTTTCAATAAAATTATTTAATTTTAAAAATTGAAAATTAAATGTTAAGTTAAATTTAAGTTTAATTACTCGTATCATACCCATTTCGGTTCAAAAACTTCAAAATGGTACACACTTTGAATTTTGCATCAATTTAGTACCCAATTTTGATTATTGTATCAATGTAGTATCCTCCATTAAGTCTTCACAAACGGCGTTAACTACCTTGTCACGTGTCAGTCTCTGGATTTTTTAATTTTTTTTAATTTTTTTTTAATTTTTTTTTAATTTTTACTTTTTTTTGAATTTTTTTTTAAAAAAAGAAAAAATTTGTCACGTGTCAAATCCTTGATATGACATGTGGCATTGTCAGTGACACGTGGCAAGGTATCGCCACGTGTCAAGGTACTTGGCAAGTGTCATTTTCTTCATTTCAACTTAGTCTCCACATGTGTCTATTTGTTTCAATTTAGTACCCATATATGTTTATTTGTTTCAATTTAGTACCCAATTTATTTGTTTGAATTTTATTCAAATATTTTTTTTTAAATGGAGAAATATTGTATCTCTTTTAAGACAAAATTTATTATTTATATAAAT
>Ga0099822_1002787_pt1 | contig 22023 bp, 8 predicted proteins | sample CowpeawhiteBW_FD_76839 | JGI IMG/M metagenome (GOLD analysis project Ga0099822, IMG submission 76839) | Root nodule microbial communities of legume samples collected from California USA - Cow pea white BW | ecosystem: Host-associated > Plants > Roots > Nodule | place: USA: California | collected... | reverse complement strand
TTCTTTTCATAGAAAAAATCAAAATAAGAACCATAAACTAAAATTTATTTTTATTTTTTTTTTTTTCTCTTGCAAACTGTGATGAAAGAAGAGGAAGGTGCTACCTCAAAAAGATGTACTTTTTTTACAAGCAAAGGAAACTTAAAAATGACTCTGTTGCTCGTATATTTTATAACCATGTGACCAGAAAATAGCACCAGGAATCAATACTGCACTAGTAGAAAGAGGGAATAGGATTCATAGCTGCAAGAATAAAGTGAATGATGGGCATGCCATTTGAAACCATGGGTAAAATAAAAAGCGACTTGTTATGATCTTGTGATATGAATTTTGTAGTCCCATCCAGAAGTGAGATTCGGATGACACACACTACAGAAGTTACATCAGCGTCAAACCAAAGCAAGGATTCATGCAAAAGCAACAAACCTTGATTTTCTAAAAAAACATGTTTTTGTTGATGTGAATTCTTTTACGGTGAAAATACTGAAAAATGATATAGCGGCTTTGGCTAATTAGCCTTACAATAGTTACAGTAGGATTAATTCTGATACAATACTGAATACATCATTGGCACTACTTTGTCCATGTCTGCTTCGTGACTAAAGGACAAGTTAGCAATAGCAATAAAAGAATAAATTTACACATTGCCAAACCTATTTCCTTGGCTAAACAAATTGATAACATTATTTTTTTGCCATGGCATCCTTGGCAGACTGTAGGGTGGATGTAACAGCAGCAGTAGCACCAGCAAGTATTCCACCAGTGGTGTTGTTCGTTGTATGGAGCTCGTGAATTACATCAACCTTCCTAATTTCTTGACCTTGCCCTGCTGAAGATCGATAATCCACACATGCCACCTTTTTCTCCATGCAATTTTCTGCGTTCACAGTCTCATTCTGACAGAAGAATTCATACAGATTCATTCATTTAACATTAGAACTGAAAAATGCGTAAAAAAAATATTTTCTGGACTTACACTAACCTTGGATTCTTCATTCATGTTAACCAATTAAAATAAAAACTATAGATCACTACCTCTTGGGTGATTTATAATTGAATTTGGGCTTTTAAGAGGAGGAAGCCAAATCAAGACTATCAAAAAATACGGACAACGAATGCGGAGTAAAAGAGCCTAAATAACTATGCACCCCACATCCGATAATTGAATTAACCAATTAACAATTACACTTTTGGAAGGTGGCGTGAATAAATTTTTTTTTTTTTGTTTAGAGAGGTGATTATTGATAGCGTATCTACACTTCAGGAATTGATTACAAATGTAATTTGACCCGATATGAAAATGGTATTCGATCGTCACAAAATGAAAAAGAAAAGCTGAAAATGGAATAGGGGAAACAAGCCAAAAATTACTTGACTAGGATCAGAAACAACAATTTGTTGATGACAACAGCAAAATCTACAAGGAAAAATATATCTGGCTATATTTTTCTAGGTTCATAACTTGATAACAGAGCTATCCTAGAACCTCTAATCATTATAATATCCCTGTCAATTTCACACATGAAACAACCAAAACAGGTGAACAAGTTGCTAATTGAGATTAACAACTAAAGGACGCATCCCTCCTTCCTTAACAAGTCATAAGAGGTGACCCACTACAGTGAACATCCGAAATATCAGAAAGCCTCTGTCTGGGCGACAAGGTTGCGATGCCAGCAGCATCAAAATCAATATTGGCAATATTCTTTCTCTTGTGAGTTTCTGAACTGCCTTTCTCCTCCGAAACCTCAGCGATTGGGCTCAATTCCTTATCACCAACAGAAAGCATGGCTTGAGCTTCAGCCACAGCCGTTCCATCATCATCTGCAGCATATAATATCTTCTGAATCGCCCCAACGATCTGAATCACCATAAACAACAATCAGAGCACACATGATCATTACCTAATAGCAACACCATTTATTCGATTTCACCAGTCAATAACTAAAAACAATGAAACACGGTACCGGTGAGTGTTCTATCTCAGGAGTCTGGCACAGTATCTCAATATCTCTCAGTTTTGCAAAGTAGAAGTCCCGTTCTTTCTCAAGACTATCGATGGACAACTTCAACTCCGTTAACTGCATCAACTTGAAAGTTAAAGACATGTATTTGCATCGTTCGTTTGATAATTTATTTTTATGTGAAAACAGACAAACCTTTTCCTCATAGGCAGGGCCACCTGCACTAGGTGCTCTCGCGACCTTAACAGCCTGATTTGTAGGGTTTGCATTGGAAACCTCGGTTCTTCGAGAACCATGGGAAGACTGAGGTCTCTGCGAAGTAGAACCCTTGGTAGAGGCATGGGAGTTTGCAGATTTCTTACTCGTTTCTCTTCCTCCTCGGCAAACCTCTCTCCTCTCCGAAGCATTGTAACTACAAACAGCAAATAGTGTTTTTAATTTTAAATTTAAATAATTTATTTATATCCCCAATACCAAAAACATTGCAATACAGAATCCAAAGTTCGCAATATTCTCTCCGCCTGGTCAGGTTTGAATTTCAATCCTAAACCCTAATTATGAATCCAAAAACAAATATATACGCAAGAGAATCAAATAAAGATTGTAGTACTTGATCTGTCCGGAATTGACAGAATCGCAGTATCTTTTCATCCACTGCATGAACTCGAGGTTATCCAGTGGTCTTCCCTTCACAAGCTTGCTGACTTCGATGTGCTGACAGACACAATGAGCAAGCAATTCAGTGACCGAATTAAAGATTGTCCAAAAAAATAAAGCAAAAACAGAGACCAGATTGAAAGAGGAGGAAGGAAGAGTGTTGTTACCTTGGTGATTTTGAGTTTGTTGAAGACATCTTGAAGGACCTTGTAGTTCTGAATCATCTCGTACTCGTTCTTGGCATCGAAATTGACTTTGTGCATCGGCACGATCCCTGGATGAGCCGCATCGAGAAGCTGGCAGTGAACCGCGCCGGAACATGCCTGAAAATTTTACGATCCAACGAAATAGACAGAGTAAGAAACTGTGGAAGAAAACCTAAACAAAGTATAAAAAGAATTGGATCAGAACCTCTTCGACTTTGGAGAGACTGAGTTGCAGAGTCGAGTTGATCCAAGCAAGAATCTCAGATCTGCCAACGAAGTAAGCCGCATCCATAATTCCAATGTTGGTCGCCATTTCTCTCTCTCTCGTTTCTTCTTCTCCTTCTATATGCTCTTTGTGTTCTGCTAACGGCTCTTTTCGCAAAGAAACAGAGGTGGCATATATATGGAGACTGGAGCGGGAGTTTTTCAAATTCAAAATCCTCTGATAGGTGATTAACGTCTCAAAGCTGTCTTAATAAGGAATCCACTCAACGTTCGTCTAAGCTGAATTGGGTGTGGACCGAACTCTTTGAGTTGGGCTTTAATTTCAGTATTTGGGCCTAGAACAATTTCTAGCATAGACCTTAAATAATTACTACTATTTGACCATTAGTCGGTGCGAGACTGTAGTTAACAAATAAACAAACCTAAAGTTATTGAGAAAAAATATATAAAAGTGAAAAAAATATGACAATTAAAGGAAAATTTTATATTTTTAATAGTGTTTACTTACAAATAAAAATGTTTTATTGTTATTTGGGTAGTATCTAGCACTTTCTTGATGTGAGTATAATTATTAGAATAGGTGGCTTTCCTTCTATCCTTAATTCCTCCAAGACTTTATAATTATTTATAACTTCCCTTTGAAATCATAAATACTAGTGATCTTTACCAAATATTATAACTTTTTTTATAGCTTTCTAGTCAATAAATAATAAATACTCCACATTAACAAGATATATTATTTTTCTATCTCTTAATTTGTTAAAAGATGACTAGCCAGCCACACATAATTAATTACTCAAGTAAAAAGTTGTAAGGTGAAAAGGGTTAGATAATAAGACAATAATTAAAAAATAAATAAAAAATACTAGTTGTGCACATATTTGTTGTTGCTAATTAAATTAACTAAATTATTTTTCATTCTTATGGATTAATCAAAAGGTCTTTTATACACAAATGAAGATACTACCACATGAAAACTAAATTCATAAGAAATATATTTTAGTTTTTCGTCATTATTTTTCTTTTACCTTTTAACGAATTTCTTTAACTGTTTATTACTTGATTAGGCTTGGAAACAACTGATACATTGGCGAAATTTGGAATCAGCATCATTTTAATCTATACCGATATATAAATTATATTTCAAAATATCAATTTTACTTTTTAAAATTTAATTATTTATTAAAATTTTTAAAATTAATTATTATTTTTATAAATTTTTTTATAAAATTATTTATCTCTATTCTTTTCTTTTTCTCTGTTTATCAATAATTATTCTCTCATCTTTTCTTATATATTTCACTTTATTTTTAATAAATATAATATTTTATATATTATATATTATTTTATAATTATCATCACCTACTAATATAATATCACGTATTTAAAAAATGCGTACAAACAAGCGCAACAACTCATGTGTACACTAGTTAGGTTTATTAGTCTCATACAGTTTTTTGTCGAGTAAATTGGATGCAACATCATTTTACTAATGAAAATTAAGAATAAAATAACGGCATGTAGAACCGTCAAAGTAGATCAGAACCCGTGGCCCAACCCAGTCCACTACGGGTTCGGACCGGGTTGGGTTGAAATTCTTTTACAGATTTCAGTACGGGTCAATTTTTGACCCGGCCCACCAACCCGCATGGTGACACACATTATGTTGAAGTGTTTTTTAACTAAACACATTGGTGGGTTGGCAAATAGAGACCTAACTTCACCTACAAATACTAAGGAGATTGACGTTGCATCTCAACTCAAGGACCAACATCAACTGCGACTCAATAAGCAGATAAATTTGCATCCCTCGCTCGTTGTTGACTTGATTTTTTTTTCATTCTTCTGGTATTATTGTTGGATAAGTCACAATAATGTTTTGATCTTAGATAGTGATTTGTATTTTTATTTATTTCTTTTGGTTTGTATTGGAGTTTAACATCATTCTATATTATATTGAGACTGTATTCAAGTTTATTTAAATTTTAATCTGAAATATAATTTTCAACTTAAGAAAAAAAAAGTATATTTTTTTAATTAAGTGGGTTAGTGAGCTAACCCGTTTAACCAACCAACCCGTGGTGGGTCAGACCGAATTCAAATTTTTTCGACTCACTAATAAGTGAGTCAGGTTGGGTTAGCCCACTAAATGACCAACCCATGATAGGCCGGACCGGACGACCTATTTTGACAACTCTAACGGTTTGGTATTTCTATATATAAAAAAAGTGTTTAAATAGTGATAAGAACAACAATTATTAGAAAATTTTATCTGTCAATTTTAAATTTTCAAAAAATATTAATCATTGTCAAAGTGATTTCAAACGTAGTTCTTATGATATTTTCTATTTTTATTTTGTTTTTATTTTGGATCCCAATCAGAAAAACCAGCCATATTATGAATATTTGTATTACTCTGTTCTATTATTGAGATAGTCATCACTATTAAAACTCTTTTATGAAGATCTAAATGTTATCTTAACCAGAAATAGTTGCATGTTTCGTCTGACAAAACTATTTGGGTTGGGCTTCCCTTTTTTACTTAGGCTTATAAATAAATTAAAATATTAAAATAATTGGATGTGTGATTTAAAATTAATAATATAGACTTTAACTTAACTGTTATACAAAGGAAAAACATATAATTAACATCGTGATAAGAGATAATATAATTTGAAAATTTGAGTAAATTTTGTAAATATAATGTACGACAAATAATTAAAAAAGAAGAAAAAATGTATGACGAAAGAAAGGAGAAAATAAAGAAACTAAATACTAAATGAATAGTATATAAAATTATTTTAACAATTTAAATGATAGCATAGATAAAGGGATGTGTTTTAGGGAGAGTATGGAGACAAAAACATAACAGTACAAACTCATGAATTCTCAAACCTAATTAAGAAAATCGAGTATTACAAATACACATTATCAATTCAAGATTATCTATCAAAACGGAAAAACAATTATTTAATGTAGATTTAATTATGTTTTTACTTTGTGATAAAATTGAAGCGCGTTTTCTAATAGTATTTGACTTAATATTAAAGTAAAAATGTGTCAACAATATAAACAACTCAAATATAATTCTGAAATGTGTACGAAACATCAAATAAACCTAACAAAATTTAATTAAAATTACTAAATTCACATATTTCGAAAGATGAACGACGAATGGGTCAAAAGTTTCAAAATGGAATAATTTCAAAATTTATTAAAAGTTAAGAGGTCAAAAAACATATTTAGCCAAAAATATAATGATATGGTGATATAACAATATGACGATATAACAATACGACAATATAACGATATGATAATGTAACAATATAACGATGTGACAATATGACAATATTACGATATAAGAGTATGACGATATAATGATGTGACGATATGAAGATATAATGATATAATAATATAAAGACATGACAAATATTCATATGGCAATATAATGATAAAATTATAAGATTATAATTTATAAAATTTAAAAAGCAATAAAATTGACAACTTAGCAATGGCAAAAAAATGATCATGTTAATAACTTTACCCACTACATCACTACTGAGTTAACTCAAACAAGTACGATTCAATTAAAAAATTTTAAATTTGTTGACTACTGATCGGATTATAAAAATTTATTAAGGACGTAAAATATAATTAAACATTTTATATAACTTTATTTATTTTTTATAAATTTAATTATTTCATTATATACTATTAATTTTTTATAACTTATTTTTAATTTTTTTTTTAAATTAATAGTTTGAATTTTCATCAATTTTAAATATTTCAACACCGAAGTTAAGGGTTAAGGATAAAGAAAAACTTCATCAACTTCAATTATTTATTAACTTTAATTATTTATTGTTAAGTTTTGTGAACTTCTACATTTTTAAAATTTATCGTGAAAAAAATAATAAAATAATTTTTGCATTAATTTAATTGTTTTAGTATTATTAGACAAAATAATATGGAAATCGGCATAATACTTTATTTAAACAACAATTAACAGAAAATAAAAAAACGTTGAAAGAGTGAATTTCTTAATAAAAATCACAGAACAAAATTGTCTAAAGATTTATCATGGCAACACAACAAAAAATCAACTAACAAAACCCACTTAAAAATTGATTGCGTAGATGCCTAAGAGCCTACACTTTATCTTTCCATTCACACTGGGCTTCGCATGTCCCACACGACCAAACCAAAGTTGAAATTTTACACCCCTGCTGTTCAGCTTTATTGTTGGTTACCACAGTAAAAGGAAAAAAAAATCACAACTAGAATAAAAAATGAAATAAGTAACACATAAAAAAATAATTTTATTAATATAAAAGTAAATTATGTATTTTTCTTTTTAAATTCTAAAAGAGAAAACAATAACACGCTGGTTTATAAATAAGAGAAAAAAAAGTCTTCTACTTACATTAAATGTTAATGAAGAGAGCGTTAATCAACGACAATATCGTATATTTAAATAATATCCCATGATAATATAATAAGATGAAATATTAGTGTTGTTTGTTAATGTGACATTTGGTAATCATCGAAGGTGGAAGAACTTGTCGGCGCGCAATTGAATATCCTTCTAACTGCATAATATGGATACGATAGAAGACACGATTAAACGGGAAACGAAACTTGAATTGAGTTAGTACTTGGTTCATTGATTGCAACTTTTGAATGAACTAAATAGGTCGAAACTTAACAACATGGTCATATTTCACAAGAGTTTTTGGATATGCTTGGTTTCCAAAACAACAGCCATGGTAATCATAGTATTCCAACTTATAAAACTGTCCTTCATACTCTTATCACGCTACTTTTTGTTAGTGTATGAGGCTGGGCAATGCTTCTGTTAACAGTTTAAGATAAAACCGAATAATAATCCCAGAATTGAAAGGATGGTGACCCTTCACCAAACCACACCACCTAAGATAGGGGACACTGGGCTCCACTCTTTGACAAAACACCCATATTATTGGAGGACCATCCCAAATGTTTCGGTAACAGTTTTACGATAAAAATGCTTATTATTACATAAAAATATTATGAATATTTTTTTTCGATTAAAATTTAAATGTTTTAAAACCGAACCGAGAGTTTTGTGAGATATTCTTACGAGTTGCGCAATTGTCTCGTGAGAGAGGTCAAGTGAACCAACTAAATTATTGTCAAAGTGAATTTTTAATAAGACGATTACCAAGAGAAAAATTATTACATATGTGATGACAGATACCAAAATAAACTAGATCATAATAGAATCGTGACACTTAACTCGGTAAATGCTGGATCATGTTAGCATTTTTTGCATACTGCAACGGAACCTTCCATTTTCACTTGAGCCAGTGTCAATTTTTTGAACTATATTAAGGATGGCATTTAATGCATATTTTTACTTTTATAACCTAAATTTAGGGGTTGTTCTTTATTTTTGTTTTCTTTGGCCATGCGTCTATAATTAGCTCCACACCCACTAACATGTGTGACGTATCAAAAATGATATCTTCATTTTAATATCCACCGTTTTAGTTCGATGTTGTGTCTATGATGGCCCCTCTTCTTTCAACAATCATTGTATTTCTAGGGTTTTCATCCCCTGCATCGGATTGCATGGTTAGTGCTTAAATCTGTAAATATGTTTCAATTTAGCATAAAAATTCTCTTTCTATAAAATAAAATTTAACTCTTTTTTTTAAAAAAAAAAAAATTGATGAAAGAAAAAAGATAAAGTGCTTGTAATTTGCAAAAGTAACCACGGAATGTTATGCAGTGTCGATGTACTGTATTATCTATGCAAAGTGCATTATATCAATCATACTAATTAATTTCGCTAGTGATGAACTTAATAGAATAAATTAGTGAGCGAACATAGACTTAGCTGCTCCTAATGCTTTTTATTTTAAATTAAATTGTCATAACTGATATTAAGTTTCCACATATGTTATTATAATGCTATTAAAATAAAATTTCAGTCTTGCAACTAAAAATAATACTATAAATACAATGTTCCCCTTAGTTCAAAATTATAAATTTATGAAATACTAGTTTACTGGGAAATTAATGATGGTTTTTATATTCCTACCTTCATGTCTTGTTTTTTCTTTTCATTTTTATTCTTGTTTTCATTATATTATCTGGCATATTAATAACCTTTTCCTTTCCTTTTTTCTTCTACCTCTCTTTATTTCACCTGTACATCCAAAAATGAAATTAGTTGATATTGCGTTTTCCTGGTGTTTTTAGGTGTTTGTGGGGGGGCTCAAAGGCAGTATTTGCATTTGTGATAATAATATGAAAACATAACATTATTATCCAAAAATTTATAATGATACTATTTTATAAAATTCGTAATAGATATGTAATTTAAATATTAAAAAAAATTAATATATAAATAGTAGTAATTTCATATATTTAAATATTAAAATTAAACTAAATAATCAGAACATAATAAATTAATGAGTTTGTATATTAATTTATTTTGAAAAATTAAATACTACTGTGAAGATAAAAAATAATATTTTACTTGAATAATTTATGCAAAATTGACAAATTCTAAGGAAGAAACTCAAGAAAATAATTTCATTTTTATTTTGTTTAGATAATAATGAGTTTCAATTTTAGAACGCCTGCAAGAGATTTGTTATATTTGACTTTAGATATTGAATTTAAGAACCTTAGACAAAAATCATAATTCTATTCCATTTTACAAAAACAATATCCACTATCCTAGGATACAACTCATACGAAATAGAATGGATATTAATATTTTTACTCTATAAATAAATTTCTACACGGTCATTAAAGACATAATTTCGATCTCATTGTTTTAAGGAGATTTGCAAAATAAATTTGTCGATTTATCACTATACCCCTTGTTATTATATTGAAAAATATAACATCTTTGTTGTTGAAACTGTACTCATGGACTCGAGATCTGCATAAAGAACAAGATGTTTTCATTGACTCTACTCTCCTTCCCTTCTATGTTGGTCGATTGATTCTCCATACCACACCCAAGCTTTGTAGAATTTCCATTGAGATATGAAGAAGTAATGGAACAAATACACTCTACTTGTATCTGATTCCAACTTGTTTCCTTTTTCTCCACTTACCCGATTTTATTGTTGATGTATCTGGTTCCAAGTGCTTCAATTTTGTATTTGGATACGTAGTGCTTATATTCAATTCCAGCAGTTTCTAGTTTTTGATATTTTGATTGTTGTTACATTGTGGCAGGAAGTTGGTGCTATTTTGTATCCGGATATGTTTTTTCTTTCAATTAATAAATATCTTTAATATTTTAATTATGTAAAAAAAAATAATTACAAAATATTTAATTATCATTTTATACTATATTTAACACCAAAAACATTTTGATAATTTAATTTTTTCATAAGTTAAATTTTATTTTTTATTAGTCACATTACTCAAATCCTACATAAACTTTTACAAAATTCACTCTCAAATTCACTCTATTATCACCTCCAAATCCTTTAAAAAAATAACACAAATTTCACCTTCAAATCCACTCAAATTTTCATTTTCCACAAATCTTTCTACTCATAAGAACACACCCTAAAAAATATACACATTAGCTATTACTTTCACTTTAACTTTAACATGAACAAATTTAATAAAACAGTGAACTAAAATATAGGAGTTTAAAATATCTCCGATCTAAAGATTCCAAGGAGCGTCTTAAATTTAAAACACGTATCTCAATATTAAGTGTAGTAAAAATCTAAAAAAAAAGGTACTACACGAGATCTTAAGAGTAAAATAAACATTTCGATAATTACTTTTTTGGGTGTTAAATTTTGGAACACAAATAAAAAAAAAGAAAATATATATATTTTCGATATCTTACAGAAGAAAATTGATAAGATTGTTGCATTCTGTGGTTAATGAGCGGAGAAAAGTGGAAAAGGGGAAACGTGTTAGACTAAAATATAAGAAGAAAAAAAAAAAGGAGATTGCGGATATCGAGAATGAAGGCGATACTACAACAAAACGATGCCGCATGGGGGCAGTAGGCTTTACGATAGATAGCGGGAATCGTGGGATATGAATACGAGGGTGTCAGTCTCACTTATCATCACACTATTCTACTCTCTGCAAATCCCAAACATAACACTAAAATATTAATATTTTTTAAAACACGGTATCTTTTTCCGATTACAAAAATAAATGTGATGGTCCAAGTACACAAAAATAAAATTAAAATTCACTTATTAATTATAATCATAAAAAAAAACTATGATGTAATTTAAAGCTGATAAAAGTACAAAAAATATGTAGATTAAAAATAATTAAGAAATTTGTAGGTTGTATAGATTATTATTAAAAAAAAGTGCAGCAGAAGAAAACAAGTTATTGCAATGCGATATAGCTGGCAGTGTGGCCCATGACGTTGCCTCCTGAGCGCTTAATATCAATGACGGTTCCAAACCGGACACAAGAACAGTTTCCAGTTTCCACCAGACAAACCAAACCTCTCTCATACACACAGACAACCTCAACAAATAATTGTAGACACACAAACCATAACCACTTCCTCAGATTCAGGCTCCTAATCAATCACCTTGCCGGTGCGCTCACTTTTTAAGTCAACTAAATATCTTCCTGCATCTGCAAAATTAAATCACTCACTTCCAATCAAAACTATAATTCTTTTGCTAAACAAATGTAAAGGAGGGAACTGTTTGAAAAATAATCGAATATAAATAATCTTAATAAAATATAAATGAAGATCGATAAAATCACACATCTTTTATAAATAAATAAGAACATAAGATGAAATTATAAATAAATAAATAATTAAAAAGAAAATTGAGTTGAGGATCGTTCAACCTTATTTTTAGAAAAAAAAAAATCCTCTTTTGCACAGGATAAAAAAAATTATATGTTTTTCCTCAAAATATAACAATTCTTGTCAGATCAACATTAAATGCAACAAATAATTTTGAACCTTATGTTATGAATAAGAATAATTTAAAAAATGATATATAACAAAAGATGAAAAACAGTTTTATATAAAGTGTTGTTTCTTTTATTATACCTTCTTTTATACAAATTGGTAATATTTATAAGTACAACAAAATAAAATAAGATAAGTTTTATTAAATAAAATAAGAATTTGTAATAAAGTTAAAATTATTAACTCATAACTAATATTTACGCAAAAAATTAATAGACCGTATTATTAACTATACCATAATTTATTTAATTAATTGTATTAGATATTTTTAGAATGAACAATTTATCTGATTTTAACAAATTCTTTGGTATGTTTCGAGGACTTTAAAAGATGAAAACAACTTATTAAGAAATTTAAAAATGAAAAGGTAATAAAAATATAGAATTCTAAAATAGAGAATGCTTAAGATGAGATGGACAATATCTTAACAATTTTGAAATTGAAATACAATTATTTTGATAAATAAAAGGATATTAACATTTTATATTAATTATAAGATTGATGTAGAAGTCGTCAACGCAGAAAAACGTAGAAAATCTGAGACATTCTACAACATATTTTAACGTACATAAAAAAGACTTATCCTAAGAAAAAAAAATATAGCAAACAATATATTATTTTCCCATATAGTAACATATTTAATTTTTTTTTTTTTGGAAAATTAATGTTAAATCTAGTGTGCCGTATAAGAATGTTATTGAAAGAATTTTAAACTTATAACTCCATTTATTAATATAATTAAATTTAATCAAATAACATAAATAAACTTAACGTCTCTACTAGTTAAAGAATTTTAAATTTGATCACTAGCCAATGTTTACCCATAACCTCTGCATCAAATTTGTTGAATAATATTTTGTTGGGAATTCAAATGTGAATTTAAGTCTCACATTGAGTATAAATGAGAAAGTTGAGCACCATGTAATGATGAAGACCCATAAACTCATCTTCTTAAGGTTTTGAGTTAAGAATGATGTCAGCGTGCATAATATTTAGCTTTTGGTTATTCTGTTCTGCTTTTAGTAATTCTGTTTTAGTACGTGACATTCTGTTATATTTACAGCTGTTTTTTGGTTGGTTACCTTAAGTCCATCTATATAATGGGATGATACCGAAACATTAATGTGTGAATAATACAGTTTCTTTCATCATTGTGAATCTATATCCTTTTCTCTTTTATTTCTTTCACAAGTGATGTCATTCCTTATATATGGGTTGAGTTCATGTTTCATCGGTGTTAAATCTCTCATATGATTTTCTCTCGAAAGACTTAATTGTGATATCATAACCTGGTTCATGTAGTGACTGACCTAGACGAGACCATGTATCAAAAGTTTCCTGACACTGGATCAGATAAACAGATAAGCATGTCTCATTGAGAAGAATGGTGATATAGTTTATACTTTAGAGAAAATTAATTTCTCCCTTTTAAGATTATCTTTGTTGTTATTTAAAAAAAAAAAGAGTGTATTTTTGTTTTCTTCCTCAAATTAAAGAGAAATGTATGTAATTTTCTTTTGGTTGTAAAACTAAATTATTATTTGTTGTTTGTGTGTTTCTAATTCACATCAAATTGCTAAGCTCAAATAATAAGTCTAAAATATAGAAGAAGAAAAAATAATGAAAAACTTAGACAAACAATACAATTATTATTTAATGTTGTACTATCTCTTTTTCTCATTGATGTTCGAAGTATTTGAAAAACAACAATAATATTTTGGACAACGGCAATAACAACAATAATTAATCAATAAAGAATAAAATGAGCATGCACAACACGAAAGTGAAAAATATGATTATGTTAATTATTATGAATATTACAATTTTGACTTAATTTTTATTATGCCTAAATTTGTTTGCATTATATTTAAATCCCTTGTGTTAATTTTCGAAACTTATATGGTATTTTAGTTTGATTGCATTTTGTCATATGTTATATTTTAATTTGATTTTTCATTATGTTTAGTTTGGATAATTTTGAAATTAATTTTGAATCATGTTTGATTAAATAAGATTGTATTAAATGGTGTTTGAATATTAAAATGATCGTAACTCTTAATCTATTTTAAGATATAATGATGACAATATAAATTTTGACAAAATGCATATTAATTAATCATGCTTTTAATGATTTTAAAGATTTAGTTGTGCAAAATTAGTGACAAATGACAAGTTAGAGATAACTTTACCTATGAATTTATTGTTGTGGTAAATTTTGCACGAATGTTCTGTATATAGTACTCACGGATTTGTATTTTCTATAGACAAAAATTTCATAAATTTGTTTATCCACATTACCTACATAACTTGCGTCGTCAATAAATCGTGAGTAATTATTGATCACTCATGAATGTTTTCAATAATAAATGTAATTTCTTTTATAATGTACATAATTTTTGTTAAGTTTGTAATATATTTATTTTTAAAGATATTTATAAATATTTAATTTGTTAAAATCTAACGCAAAGATAATGATTAAAGATTTATCATAAAAATAAAATGTCTCTAAATAAAATGTATTTACTTTTTCCTCATATACCGATAAATAAATTTGTTTTTTTTTTTCGAAGAAAAACCGATTAAAACAAAAATGTTGAGTTCAAAAATAATCTCAAAAATGGATATTGCGTGTTGAAATTTTTACTGTGGCTAATCACTTTTTTCAACTTGTTTTTATTATTATTGTTCAAATTTCTTCTATCGGAAGACTATTTATGTACAATCATCTATAGATTATAATCCTTTTAATTTAAAATTTTTGTATTTATCTATAATAATATATAAAGAGAATTCTCTTTTTTTGTCCACATTTCAAAATACTCATTTTATCTTTTAAATATAATAATTTATTAAATTTTTAAAATTGACCGTTACTTTTATAAGATTTTTATAAAATCGGACGTCTATACTTTTTCTCTTCGTCTTTATTTACTAATGGATATTCTTTCATCTGTTATCATATGTTTCACTTCATTTTTAATCTATAACAATATACGAAGGGATTATCCTTTTTGTGTCCACATTTCAAAATATTTATTTTACCATTTAAATATGATAATTTATTAAATTTTTAAAAATTGACCGTTACTTTTACAAGATTTTTATAAAATCGGATGTCTATGCTTCTTCTCTTCGTCTTTATTTATTAATGGATATTCTTTCATATGTTATCATATATTTCACTTCAATTTTAATAAATATAATTTTAATTTATATATTAACTTAATAACATTATAATATTATCACCTACTAATATAATAACATGCATATTTAAAAAATCATATACACAAACACGATAGTGCATGTGTTTTTACGCTAGTTTTCATTAAAGTTTTATTAGATTACGCTTTCGTGACATACGTTCGAAAATGTGGTCTTGAACCATTAATATATTCGTTCATTGTCATTCAAATCAAAAGTCGTATTTCACTTTAAACACCAATTTTCTAACCTTCCAGAATCTATTTTATTATGAATTCCTTTTAGTATTAAAATATAAAAATAAAAAATATGTTATTATCTCGGTAAGTATATCTTCCACGTTTTCTTTACTTAATAACAAAAAAGGCTATTTATGAAATAATGAAAAAAACTAGTTAAATTGATTATTTTTAATAAAGAGTTTTAGTAGTTTCATTTTTTTGAAATATACTCATAAAATAAAAATAATTAACGTTAGATTTACTAAATCATATTCTCGTTCTCTCAACCAAGTTACATGAATTTACTAAAATAAATTACATTCACTCATTTTAAGTGAAATTATAATTGAATTGAAACATTTCAAAACAGTATAATTACTCTAAATAAATTATTCAAATACAAAAACCTAAAAGTTTATTTACTGCATATTGTTTGATCCAAGTATAAATTACAAATACATAAGTTGAGATGAGTAAAATAAAATTGATATTTGCTACAAATAGTAAGTTAAGATTTGATTTTCAAGTTATTTCTGACCAAATATAATGCAAAACCAATTCCACTTTCAAATTATTAACAAACCAAGTTTTCACAACAACAAGAAAACACAAAAAAATCAGTCTAATCAAAATATGGTGCACTCTCACTTCAACTTTCTAGTTTTTTTTCTAACAAGAATTATGTACTTTTGTCTCCATAAAAAGAAACTAACATCACATAACAAATAAAATGAAAACATTCCAACCAAACAAAAATGAAAAATAAAATTTCAAAGGTATGAAGAAGTGAGGAAAATAAAATTACAAGAGTTTTTATTGGAAATTTTAGAAATGAGAATGAATATTAACAAAATAAGAAGAAAACACAATCCTAATGTGAGCTATATGTTCAAAAACTCATAATATTTTTCAAATAAACGTACTTGTTGATAATGTTGATCGTATCTTTAATGTAAAAACACAACAAAAATGTTGATCACACGCTTTGTATGTTCTTAAAGCCAGGTGTGAAGCAGTGTACAAAAATTAAGAAAAAAAATCTAATGCAAAATAATAAATGCGTACATTGACCCTTATTAGCATTGCACTACATTGAAAAAATGTTTTTAGGTCATATTTTGCTTGAATTATAAGCTATCTAGGTTGAACTCGTTTTCATAAACCTAATGGATATTTTGGTTAACTTGTTATGAGACCTTATTCATCAATCAAGTACCATTGAGGTGTTGAGTTGAAAAGAGTTATGTAAAAGATATTTTAGTGAGTTTGATGTTGAACAAATCACATTGTTTGAAAATAAGGCTAGGTTACGATATGTATATTTAAACTTCACATTTTCAACTAATTTTTTAAAGTTAAATTGAACTTAAAATTTACCTCTTCAAATTTAAGTAAATGAAATGAGTTGCATTTATAAATTATTGACACAATTGTGAAATTATGTATTTATAGATCTACCACCTACTTTATTATAATATCTAGTTTACAAAGTTTTATTTTTACTCTACCGTCATTACGATACAGTTCTAATGTAAGTGAGAAATTAATCTTATATAATGAAGAATATTTATATTATATATGTTTTATTAGAAATATTTCATTGATAATCAGTGTGTACTTCAATCTGAAGACGATATTAGTCGTTCATGTTCTTTAGTTATGTGATTATGTCGTTTAGAGAAGTTAAAGGCTAGGATAACTTGATTCATATATCGTTAAGGTACGATATTGAGATGACGAATTGTCACATACGAAGTGATCGACACTATAAGTGAGACTAGTTAGCTTCAATTGTGCGAGGTGGTGATTTTATGTCACAATTTTCGGTCATATGAATTGTTAAGATGTTGAATGCAGAGCAAGGTACGAAGACAATTATTATAATGGCTTGATCATGGATCGAGTAAGTGTATAACTAGTGTAAATAAAGGAGAAATTAACTTTTTATAAACAAGCATAATTCATGTGAGAGATTGGTCTAGAATAGAGATTAAAGAACGCAAGAAAAAGTATTATAATAAGTGTTAAGATTTAAGTTTCCATTTTAGCTTTACCTAAAACAATAATGATGTATTTTTTTTTTATATATTATTACCTTTTTAAAGTGGTTAATTTACATTTAGATAAACCTTATAAAAAAATTGAAAAATAAATTATAAACAAATTACTTAATGAATAAAATTAGTTAGATATTATTTTAATGTTAAATAATTTCCTTATTAAAAAATAAAATAAAAGACAAATGTAGAAAATAGTATGAAATAAATAAATGATTATTGAAAAATATAAAATAAATAATAAATGTGGAATAAATAATTTTTATTATTTTATTATAAGTATTTAATTTCCCATAGAGTGGTTATTGAAATAAAAAAATTATAAGATAAAAAAATTAAATTATTTACATTAATAAAGATAAATTTAATAATAAAACGTGTACACGAACTATAAAGGAGAATGATACTTTAATCCACTTTTTCTGATCCATTTTTAACTCATCACTTCAATCACCATTAAATCATCACATTACATCACTAAAAAGAATAAAAAAATGGGTTAAAAATGGGTCAAAAAAGTGAATTAAAATATTATTTTCCAATTATAAATAGTTATATATATTTTTTGTTGGGTTTCTTAACCAAATCCGATTTTGAGTGATGTAATTTTGATTTCTTTCTTGAGCATTTGAACAGAGATAAGTAAAGATTTGAAAAAATGGGGGATAAATTAAGGTTAAATGATTTATAAAGAGAGAAATACACTGGTACTGGTGTTGCATTATTCCTCCATATGAAGAATTGATGGGATGAGGAAAGAGTATTTGTTTGTTTATGGAGAGAGAGTACAACAGAAATGTATACGGAAGTGTTGAAGGGTAATAAAAAGAATATAATATATTTGGAATAGCTGAACCTATCCGACAATCTTCTCCCTCGCCCTTTCCCCATGCCTTTCTATAATCTCTCCCATTCCCACATTACCACTTAATTAATGCTTATTAGAAGGGAGGAAGAAGAGAGGAAAGTCCGTACATGGGAGTGAGAGGCACGTGTGAGGGAGTGAGAGTGAGTGTGTAGGGAAATAGAATAGGCCGTTATAGGATGATATGGTGGTGGGGTGGCAGGTATAGAATACAGCCTGGACTGACACAAAAGCAGTAATGATTCGCCTTCTGATTCGGCGATCAATCTTGTCGTTTTTCGCCACCTCACCCAACTCACTCTTTTCCCCACAACAGGACGAAACCTCAAAATCCCACACCAAATGCTCTACAGCCTGGACTACTCAGTCAAACTCCCAAACCCATTCATTCATTATTATTAACTTCTAAAACTAAAGTGTAACACACGCGCTACTCCTCTTGCATGGCCAAATTATTTGCGTCTGTGCTTTTATGTTATTTCAACACACCTCAGAAGGGGACGCGTGTCCCATCACAGCTGTATCCCAAATCCCAACCCAACCGCTTCCCTGGAAGAAGCGGTACCGATTGCCCATAACGCTCGCTCACAACTCCAAAACCTAACTTGCCAAACCGGTGTCCTTTCACCCTCTCCCTCTCACATATAAGGAACCGGAGCAAGCAAATACTCCACGCCACAGGACCCTCCTCTTTCATCTCTCTCTCTTTTTCTTTTTCCTCAAACATATTTATGAACCCAGGAGTTGTTCTGTCCAGAAAGGACATGGACCGGATCAAAGGCCCATGGAGCCCCGAGGAAGACGACGCTCTGCAGAAGCTCGTCGAGAAGCACGGACCCAGGAACTGGTCCCTCATCAGCAAGTCCATCCCTGGCCGCTCCGGCAAGTCCTGCCGGCTCCGCTGGTGCAATCAGCTCTCTCCCCAGGTCGAGCACCGGGCCTTCACGCCCGAGGAAGACGACACCATAGTCAGGGCCCATGCCCGCTTCGGCAACAAATGGGCCACCATAGCCCGCTTGCTCCAGGGCAGAACCGACAACGCCATCAAGAACCACTGGAACTCCACCTTGAAGCGCAAGTGCGCCTCATCCATCATGGACGACCACCCCCCACCGCTTAAGCGCTCCGTCAGCGCCGGCGCGGCCATCCCCGTCTCCACCGGACTCTACATCAACCCTCCCACACCCGGTAGCCCCTCCGGATCCGATGTCAGCGAGTCCAGCGTGCCGCTCGCATCCCCCTCACACGTCTTCCGCCCCGTGCCTAGAACCGCCGCGGTTCTACCGCCGGTAGAAACCACCTCCTCCTCCAATGACCCTCCCACTTCCCTTTCCCTGTCCCTCCCCGGCGTCGACTCTTCCGAGGTCTCCAATCGGGTAACCGAGCCACCACCACCGCCACCGCCACAGCCCTCGAACACCATCCCTCTGCTGCCAATGATGGCCGCTCCGATGCCGGTTGTGCCGCAGTTGAAGCCACCGGGATTGGGGGCTTTCAATCTGAGTGCGGAGTTTTTGGCGGTGATGCAGGATATGATAAGGAAGGAGGTGAGGAGTTATATGGAGCGGCAGAATCAGAACCCGAATGGGATGTGTTTTCAGGCAGCCGATGATGGGTTTAGGAATACTTCCGTCAAGCGAATTGGGATTAGCAGGGTGGACTCGTAAATATAGTCAGAGAATAGTTGCGATGAGAGAAAATGCTGGTTTGCTCCTCTCCGAATGGGAAAAAGAAGAAGCAGCTTTTAATTTTTTTTCCTGTCTTTTATTATCATCAAAGTTTCTAGGAAATAATTTTGGTCAATGTACAGTAAGAGAACTCGATCCAAAGAGAGATGGATTCAATTTCCAAGAAGCGGAAGCAACGAAGACGATGGAGATACATAGATTCTAAATGAGTCTGAGAAATTTCTGTAACTGTTTTTATCTTCTCTTGGTCCTGTTCTCCAGTGAAACAAAAACAAAAAACAAGCTTAGAATAAAAAAAAAAAAAATCCTTCAAATCTATTTCCTTGCTTGCCAAACATAAATTTGAATCTGGGTTTTGTTGGGTTCCGATTAAAAGAAGTTAGGCATGGGGTGTTTCACACGCAACAGGGGAAACTGGAGTTGCCGAACTTTGAAGTAGTTAAATTAGTTTAGCGAAGGGAATATTACTGAATTGATGCTGGTTTCAGTGTGTGTGCAGTTTCTGTGTCGGGACCTAAAATAGACAGATAAATTTTTATGGTTTTTATGTATGGATGAGTTGGGGCTTTATTGGTTGAATTGAAGGAGCAAATTTGAACAAATATATAAAACTGGGAGAAGACAAGAATAGTGAGTAATCCATTGGCATGCTGATTAAAGATAAAAAGTGATGAGATCTTAAAGGAACAGTTTAGTAGAGCGTGGCCCCCATGTGTTCTGAGAGATAAGATTGAGTAGTAGCTGCTACAGTGAATACATAGAACACCACAAGAGGAAGAAGAAACAGAGAAGGAACCTTTCTCAAGCATCAAGCGTTGAAATGTTCCACTTTGAAATGTATTGCACTAGTTGAAAGAGGAGTGTTGTAGAATTGCAGAAACAAATAATTTAATAACCGAAGATGCGTTAATGCATCTCGTTATAACGGTTTCAAAGAATGTAAATGCTGAACCAGTATATCCACACTATATTCCAGGTATAAACAATTCCTCACCTGATTCTAAGCCACTACTTTCTTTCATTTCTATTATTATATTTTCGTATCAAAAAAACACATCAATGACACTGATAGCCAGTTGAAGCCACCGTATATTTTTCTCATGACTCTCATAATTGAATATGACTTTATTTTCCATTTTTTTTATTATTATACTAGTAATAATTAATAAAATATATAAAAATAGAAGCATTACTAACAAAAAATTCTTGTATTTCATGTTTTTTTTTTCTTTTGATCTTTAGCTTAAATGGGTATATTCAATTTTATTATTCACCCGTCAAAAATGATCTTGATGTAGGAAAAGAAAAGAGTGACGTTGACTCTGCCAACGGTGAGCAAAGAATACTGTGCCTGATATAACCATTGGTAGTTTAGTTGGCAACTAACGGATTAGCAGATAAAATATCTGATTGTTCAACGTTGTTGCGGTGGCAGTTAATTAACCACTAATCCAAAGGTGTGCTAGTGTTTATTTAAAGTCAAAATTAAATGTAATTGAATTATCAATGCTAAAAATAATTATGTCTTGAAATATACAAGTGTGATTTATTAAAAAAATAAATTACTTAGAATTTTTTAAATTAGGTTATAAATATGAGGAGGTAGGACCAAGCTTTCGGTCTCTGATTACGTTTACAGCAGGCAATTAATGAAGACATTACATTACAACATTGGAAAAACAATTACTTTGAAAGGCTGGAAAACTGAATTAGGAATTGGTTTATAGATTTTCGTAATAATTAGGTAACTGTCCTAGATTCGATGATGATGTTGGCAACAGTCCAAAATGTTGGCCAGTTGATAGAGAACAGAAGAAAGAGGAAGACCAACATCCAAACCATGGTTTGTGAGAAAAGATAAAAAAAAAAAAAAAAACTAATTATGCAATAATATAAAAAACAAATTTCAAAAAAAATTAGAATTTTTATTATAAATAAAAAAAAAAAAATAATATTTATATT
>Ga0099822_1002783_pt1 | contig 22029 bp, 9 predicted proteins | sample CowpeawhiteBW_FD_76839 | JGI IMG/M metagenome (GOLD analysis project Ga0099822, IMG submission 76839) | Root nodule microbial communities of legume samples collected from California USA - Cow pea white BW | ecosystem: Host-associated > Plants > Roots > Nodule | place: USA: California | collected... | reverse complement strand
TTTTTTTTTTTTTTTTTTTTTTTTTTTTTTTTTTTTTTTTTTTTTTTTTTTTTTTTTTTTTTTTTTTTTATTTTAAAATGTTGTCCACGTGTCAAGTCAACATTGTGACACTAAGCAGTAGGGGTAAGCAAAAAAGCTCAACCCGTCCGAGACCATCTAATCCGATTGAAAAATTATGTTTGCGGGTCGGGTTACATGAATACAGGTTAGTTAGATAAAAACTAACGGGTTCATGTGAGTTTAAACGGTCGGATACGTATATAAAATCTAAAGTTTAGGTTTTTGCTGGTACCCTTTTGTCTTCTATCAGACTAAAAAACCCTAGGTTGTCGCTCTCCAGTAGCTTCCTCTACGACTATTTCCTCTCTGACTACTTTGTCTCCCGTTGCCATCTCTCTGCACCGCCACGAGCAAACTCTGCAACTGCTCCGACGGTCACCAGGACGTGTGACGAACCATAACCATCATGTCAGCTACAGGTGTTCATCGGAGCTCCACCGTACAACCCAAACAACAAGCACGACTTCACTAGAGCGAATCCACCATGAGCAACAACGTAAACATAAAAACAACATTCACAATGAGCCACCGCGAGCGCAGATCAAAGAAACAGTCATCGCTAGAAACTGTGAGCCACTGTGAGTCACCGCGAGCCACCGCAACTTCATGCACCCAGCAAAAGCAATCACCTTTATTATCTTGTTTGTGTCATTTTTTTTCAAATGTAGCGTAACTATGGTGTTCTTTGGTTTTTTCCTTTTTTTTGTCATTAATATGAACGTCAATCATAAAAAGTTCTCTACTTTTTTATTATTGAGAATCAATTTTAGTCTTCTAAAAGTGCTTTCTGTTTTGGAGATGTAGATTTGTTGTTCTTGCTGTCCGATTTTGCTGTCCAAGTTTCATTTTGTTTTTTTTTTGGAAGTTTCATGGTTTCTTGTAACTGTTTTATGAAAATTATTATTCTATTTTTGCCAGATAAATTTCATCTCTTTTATTTTAAAACCCGAATGAACCCACCCAAACGAACCCATATTCATACTTACCCAACATTTTAATGGGTCAGAATGGATTTTAAAATATGAAAAATGAATTATGTCGGATCGAACAGATTGGACCCGAATCCGGTCCAACCCGTCCGTGTGTCAAGCCAGTGTCACTGCCAGGTGTAAAGTTAGTGTCATTGCCACATGTCAGTGTCTTATGACTTATATTCAATTCGGTCCCAATTTTCGTTAATTTTGTTCAATTTAGTCTCAAGTTTTGTTATTTTTGTTCTATTCAGTCCCAATTATGTCTCTCTTCAAAATGACCAAATTTAATTTTTATATAAATGTTATACTGATTTTTTTTTTAATGAAAATTCACATTTATTTTAAGTATTTCTTTTATTATTTTTATACCAAACCTAACTATACTTTTGGAAGGAAATTATTATATATATGTTTGATTTTTGCTACATGTAAAAATATGGTTAAAGTTGGTTTAAAATTAGAGGATAAATTCTTCATTATTTTTAAAATTAGAAGGAAAAATCTTCATTAATTTTTAAATGCTTAAGTATTTTTAAAATTAGAAGGAAAGTTTTTTTTTATTTTTAAAATTAGAAGGAAAATTCTTTATTATTTTTTAAATGATAAGGAAAATTCTTAGTGTAAATTTAAATTTTAATAAAAGTAAAAATTTCAGTATAACATTTATGTAGAGATTAAATTTGATCAATTTGGAGAGGGGCAAAATTATGACTGATTTGAATAAAAATAACGAAAATTAGGACTAAATTGAACAAAATTAATGAAAATTAGGACCAAATTGAATATAAGTCATGAGACACTGACACATGGCAATGACACTAACTTGACACGTGACAGTAACACTGGCTTGACACGTTGCAATGAGACTGTCACGTGTTACAATGCTGACTACACGTGGACAACATTTTTAAAATTAAAAGAAAAAGTTAAAAAAAACACAAAGTGACACGTGACAGTCACTATTCACCCTTTGTTAACAATCTAAATGACGTCTGTAAAAATGACCAAATTGGCTACAATTTACAAATTAAAACCATTTTGAATATTTCGAGAAAATGAGGACCAAACGAAACATAGTTCACGAAAATTGGGACCAAATAAAGTATTTATGTCTATTACTAATTTACAAATTTCAATGATTTTTAAAATATTTATTAATTACTTTCTTATAAAATTTTAAATTTACCCATATTAATTTTAATAAATGAAATACGATTTAAAACTTTATTATATGATTTCTTTTAAACTATTGTTTTATTAATCCATTCACACACTTAACATTATAATACATTTATAAAAACGTTTAATAGATTCAATTTAAAAATACTATTTTTTTTAAAGAAAATCTCAAATATACCTTCATTATAATATATATATATATATATATATATATATATATATATATATATATATATATTTTGTACTATAATATATTTTTTATAATATACTATAGCAACTTTTTCAGTAAACTCTTAATAATTTTTTTTAATATTACATTTATAATTTTGAATTATAAAAATTATTCAAATGTGTTTCCAGAGGAAAAAATACTTAATTTAAATTGAAAATTGATTACAGTACAATATTATTACAATAGTAAGATAAATTCAATCAAATATTAGCAGTCTTTGCTTTTATTTAGAACAATTATAAATTTGAGTGATATAGAAGTGATATTATGATGCTGAATAAGTTAGCAAATAATCCATTCAAATACAAATTAAAAAAAAATTCTTCAATAAAATTAATAATACAATATATACAAAAAAAGTCTTTGCATTGTAAAACGTTCTTTTGTAACCAATAAAAACAATTTTAATAATAAAAATTTTCCAATTAATTATGGAAATTGAACCTAGACCTTACCCAGTGCCCAAAACCCCTAGCTTCCTCGCCGCACTGCAATAGCCACAACCAAGCTAGCTCCGCCGCTCGCCACCGTGGCCTCACCGTCAGGTACCTCTCTTTGTCGTCTCTTGTGGTGATTCTGTCTCTCTCTGTGGTTCTGGACAAACATTTTCAATGTTGCAGTGAACTTTTTTGCTCGAACCTGTCTTTCTCTAACCCTTAACTGAAACTTGCTGACTTGAAAACAAGATTGAACTGGCATGTAAAAGCTTCTATAAATTAATTTGCTTAAGAGCTAATTTTAATGTATTTTTAAGATTTTTCATTTTTCTCTTAATTTATATTTCTCTGTGCGTTTGGAGATTTTGATCCAAATAGATTCGGAAGTTGTTAAAGTGAAATTGAGTTGTTATTAATCATAACCTAGGTTGTTTGATGGATTTGAGTTTTCTTTTTAAGTATTGTTAAACAGCAATGAGATTTTATTTGATGGTCAATATGGATGCACATAGCATTAACCTAGATTGTTCTTGTCTTCAGTTGCATTGTGCATAGTAGATATATATGCTACTATGCATAATTTTGTGTCATAAAGACAGTATGTTAGGTTAGTAACTCTGAAGGGGTAAATGTCAGTGTAAAGTTTACATTGGAAGATGATTGGTATGGTGCACATAAGGTTGCATTCTTTTAAATGTTTCCCAAGTTCACATGTTTAGAACTTATAACTTATAATACATCTACTTAGTGCCCTTCTTGATCAAAGAAGCTTCTCACTATGAGAGTTATTTATTTTATTTCTGCACATAACGATTTATAATTCAGGCAGTATGTTGGCATGTTGTTTGCGGACAAGGTTATCTTTAAACTCTTCTGTATGATTCATGTCTGGACTCTTGATCAATTTCTATTTTAGAGAAAGCTAGTTAAATGAAGCCTTGCACTTCATGTAGAGCTTGTCCTTCAACACTGACATCAGGGTGGAATGCTCTTGCCAATTTCTGTGGTTTTTTTTATTTTTTATTTTTTATCTTCTGCTCTGTCTTTTCAGCCGGGACAGTGGAAGTATATTTCTAGATCACATAGTTAACATGTATATTATGAGAATGCTAAGATTAGCCACCAGAAATCATGCTTTATGATGCCATTTTATGTTAACTTTTTAACTCAGTAATTTTTGGTGCAATGAATTTTATGATCAATGGCAGAGCAAGTACGGAAAATACAATGCTTGGTGATAGTGTATGAATGTTTTATTACAGTCATATACTTTCTGGAACTACGGACAGGACTGTTAAATCTCCTTTTACTATCTCCTTCACTCCTCTCCTATTCCTTATGTGTTTTGTGCATGAGATTTTTCATTCTGCTTATATAAAACTGCCTTTTTTGGTTGACTCAGGAGCTTTGTGTTCCTGGTGACCTTTTCCGAACATTTGAACAATTGATCCAGTTTACTAGCTTCGTTGTCATTGGAAGCCTTTTATCTGAACTTTTTTGTTTAAAAATCTAGGGAAACCAAATGTGTTATGTCTGCTTGGGATGTATTTTGGCCTGCTGTTTCATATCTTTTCAAATAAATATTTGCAATATTCCACATTAACATTGTTTATGTGAATATCCGTCCTCATCTTTTTGGTTTATTGATACATCAAATGTTGGGCTGAGATATATTTTGTTATGTCTTGGCATGTTTCATACTGTTAAGTGTTCAAATTAGCTTGCTTATTCTCCCTTTTGCCCCATGCTTCCTTGGCTCTTCATAGAGGAAAATGTCACCGTTTGAGACTTTTGGCTTTTGTGCTCTAAAATAGAAGGAACACTTGAAGACATCTCAGTGGGAGAAAGCTGGGTATTGAAACTTTTGAAATACGACCATTTTATTGCTTATGTATTTGGATTTGTGGGATTAGGAATTTTTCACTAATAAATATTTGAGACAAGTAATTCAGTTTGGGGAAGCAATGGGTTTGAAGAATTCTGCATGCCTGGGAACCTTTGCTTAGTTTTGCTAAATGAGTTTTGTTCATTTTCAAAATAGGTGATACTTAAAAAATGTCAATGTTTTCGCAGTTTCTTTAAATAATCCATTTCTGGAACTATACAAGTAGAAGACATGGAAAACCAACGAAAACAAAACCAACAATCAACAAGCTCCGCTCCTCCCATCCAGAACAATGAGGAAGATCAAGCAGCCAGCACTGCAATGGGCTTGAAAGAGTCATTGCAAAATCAATATCTAAAAGTCAAAGAGCATGCAGAAACATACCCTTATGTTTGGGCTTCCTATATTGTTGTATATGGTGGCCTTGGTTTCTGGACTGCCTATAGATGGAGAAAGCTTCGCAAAACCGAGGACAGAGTAAGAACTCTTCATGAAAGACTTCGGAAGCTTGTTGAAGCTGAAGAATCTTCCAGCTCTACCAAAGTGAATGAAAAGGTTTCTGCTGATAAATCTTCCAAATAGTAACAGTAAGAAGAATCCTTATCATGGTCAAGTTGTCTAGTTTACTTCTATCAATATCACTGAAGCTCACCGTTGTAGTTGCCTGGGGTATGAAATAAGATTTTGTTTTACTCCCCTGATGAACACGTTCATTAGAGGAAAATACTCAATTATATTGATCTTTAACAAATTGTTAAAAACTATATCTGATATCTTTCTTCCTAAAGTTGAGACAATATCATTGCAGTGTACACAGTTCACAGACCTTCGGTTTCTATATTGATTACAGAAGGGCCAATGCATTTTTGTTATTCTTACATAGTATTTACAATGATGGTAACTTGTATATTGCAAATACATTTGAGCTTCATTTCAGAATCGCGTGTTGATTAGTTAAAAAATGCTATATTCTCTTTTGCTTAGTGTTCACATAATTGTAAGGATTTGCCTATCAAGACATTGCTTATATTATCTACATTACTTTACTATCAGTGTTTTAGTATGTTCCTTGCCAAATAAAAATAAAAATAAAAATACCAATATTCTCTGTTTGTGCTGTTAATTGGTGTATATCATATTTTTGACCGTTAGGGTGAATAATGAAGGTTTGGAAATTCACTGCTGGTGTAAACAAATCTGTGGATGGGCTGTGTTTAAGGTAACTGTCAGCAGCAGAGGGAACAGTGTGGACCACCGGTGTCATGGTCACCTCCCAGATTTTGTCTATAATTTTATAAAAAGGTAATTTTGTAGCAGCTATTTATAACTCCCGAGGCAATTTAATTTGGTTAGTTCTTGAATATATATATCATCACGACACAAAAACAATGACTGGAATGTAACAATAGAGATTCTGCTAAAAAGCAAAGTGCTTCAGTCCTTCCACAATACATTTGTGACTTCATTAAAGAGTTTCCTAGCAGCCAACACTGGTGCTGTCTGTTTAGTTATTAATTATCAGTGAAATTACAGATTTTCTTTGACAATGCATAATAAAGATACGAATTAAAGAATTGTTTGGAACCGATCAGTCATGAAGGGTGAATTTCTTTTAGCACTTCCTACCTTCTTGCATAGATGTGGGACAAGTTCAGGTTGTGGAATTATTTTTGAATTGTATAATCCCAAAATTTATGGAATTATTTTGAATTGTATAATCTGAAAATTTATTATAAAATGTATTATAGATTGTATAATTTGAAAATACATTATAAATTGTAGGATTTATCTAAAAATCTAAGATATGGACATTTTATATTTTCAAACACACATTAACAATTGTCCAATAAGATGCATTTGCGTTGAAGCCCTGAATGTTCAACCCAATGAAGCCTTCTTAACCATTGAGCAGATGAGCGATGACAAAACACCTTTTAAATAGGTTTCAATATTTCAACTGAGTTACTTGAATAAATTTCTTAATAAGTATGAAAATAAAAATTTAAGAAAATTGAACCAAGCTTTTTCTAAAAGTAAAACTAACTTAATATATGAATATTATAACAAGATTTTGAAAAAACTATTACAAAAAAAAAAAGTCCTTATAATTTAATTATCCCGACACAACAGACTAAGGGAAACAAACCACGGTCCTTCATATATGATTGTATGTATAAGAGATTGATTTGAAAATAAAATAATTTACTAAAAACTGAAAGTAATTTTAACTCTTGATTTAGAGTCATCACAGTTAATTTTTCTCACATTACAAGATTGCATAGACGAGTAAACAAAAAATACAAAACAAATTAACCATTTTTAATCACTAACAACATTGACTTTTGTCAATATTTTTCAAAAAAATTGAAAAGGATGAATCTATTAGAGTTCAGATTCTTCATTCCTAGTAAGATCTGTCACTATTAAAGTCTGTCATTGACATAATTACTTTAAAAGTGACATTCTTGATATTTAATTCATTGAAAATCTATTTTCTAACAATTATAATGCAAAAAAAAAAAAAAAAAAAGAAGGAAACATATTATAAAAAAATAATAAAAAAAAAAAAAAAAAAACAGTATGCACCATATTATAAAGTGCTTATTAATGTGAAACTATATTTTTCTTACTTGAGAAAGAAAGGAAAGAGATTGATAGAGAGGGACATAATGGTTACCAAAGTATTGAACAGTGAAAGAATGTTGATAATATATTCTTTGATATATTTGTCTACACTTTATTATTATTGGATGCTAATGAAATCTTATCCAAATCTACAAAATGATTTGGGTCACTCTAATAATGGGTCATAGTCAAATTTCAAATACTTACAAAGACAGTGACATAGATTGTGATTGTGGTATTAATAATTGTTTCGTATTTGAGAATGATGTTTGCTACAAAAAACCACATGTGACATGTGACCACTATCTAATTCCTACGGACAGATCCTATGGATATTCTTAAAATAAACCCATTATGCCACATTTCCAATTTTTCCTTTTTTTTTTCTCTTTTTTTTTGGCTCTTATCATAAATATTTTGAAGTTTTTTTTATAAGCTTAAAGGTTTAAAAGAATGGAACATGTCTGATAAGTATGCTGAGAAATCATAGTCAAAACTCAGAGATCAGAAATATAAATAAATAAATGCTTTGTAATGGGTCCTTTAACTGTTACTCTTGTCTGTTTTCTGTTGGAGTCGCATTAATAATTTCAATTTGTATATATAATACTGTTTTTTATTTTAAAAATAATTGCCATTTATAATTGATTAATAATTTAATGCTTTTTTTGTGTTTGTGGAAATTTAACTCTTACTGAATCTCATCCCAGTAGGCAGAGAGGGGAAAACAAACCTTTAACACTTATTATTTAAAATTCATATCAATGATAATTTAAAACAGTTTCTGAATTTATAATTTGAGATCATTAAGCTTTTTCTATCAGCCTACTTTATAAGAGACTGAAACCAGCTAAAAAAGAACAAATTTCAAGTTTATTTTTGTTTTACTATTATAAAAGACATTCTTTTTACAAGAAACCTGATTCCATGAGAAATTGTTTAACATAAATTTAATCATTTTAAAATGCTAAAACTAACACATGGAAACTCTATAAATTATTTAAAAAATGTGATTCTCTAAAAAGAATTTAAAGAACATATCCTTGATCATTAGTTGTTATTCACCATTTAGTCTGTATATTGTTTCCTTTGGAGAAAACAATTATATGACAATACACAACAAAAGGCAAACCTCTTTGGTTATATTTTAAAAAATTATTATCATTAGTCATTAATGCAAATAAAAGAGACGTTCGGAGTATTTTGGATTTTGAAAATCAGTTCCACTTCAAACTATTGAATCAAAAATATAGTTTTATTTAAATTTAGTTCAACTATCCGTAAATAATATAGTAAGCCTTTAAAAAATATAATCATATATAGGGAACTCTCTATAAATAAAGCAATAATAATAGAACTTTCTAACTAAAATTAATTTATGTATAAATTGAGAATAATAAAAAAAATACATGAATTAATTTTAGTTTATATATATTTTTTCCTTCCTTTAAAAAAAAGAACTGCCTATCTATTAAATTTGCAGAAATTCTTAAAATAAATATAGAAGCAAAGGATACATTGGAAGAAGCAAAAAGAAGCAGTTCCCAATCTCCATAAATGCTTATACCCTTTGATTGTCCCCTTTTAATCTTACACATTTATGAAGCTTTAGTGTAAATGTAAATGTAACATTGCTAGAATGAATTTGACCACAGAACAAATTACTAAACAAACTACTACTTACTGAAGATAATATTAATTCATGTTATATTTACCTTAGTGTTCTTTTTGTGTCTGCAGGTAAAGCTATTTATTATATCAATGTCTGCTTCAAAATAAAAAGTTATATTAGTTTATGCTGCAGTGTAGGATATGTAAAAACCTTTTACTGGTTGCATGAAACTGGGGGGCCATGGAACAAGTAGGATGGTCCCCAAAATTAAAATTGAATAGTATTCGAAATTTGAAAGTTGAGGAACTTAAATTGATGAGAAAGAAGACTTTAAATTAACATAATGTCTGATCTGATCCCCACTGAACTATAAACACAAGAAAATGAAATTACAATAAAGAAGAGCTGCAACTAGATATACCATATACCCCCTACCCCCTACAAATCAGAAAGACATAAAAACTCTAAACTACTGAGATATAATAAATTCCTAAACATATCCTTTCCCTAGTAGCTTCTTCAACAACAACCTCAAGCAAAGTAAATGGTTAGTGACAGCTTCTAGTTGTTAAAATACATGTCAGATATCCTTGAAATCCATATTATCACCATATGACACTGAAGCTTATCATCTATCTTAGTGGAGTACTGGGACCCATTCGTACCGTCCAGGCAGTGGTACATCATTGACAATGTCGAAATTGTACCTGCAAAATACAGAAAATTTAGACATAATTACATTGATGAATCAATTAAGAGATCAAAATAAAACAAGTAAAAAACAAAAAAAGGACTTGTGGGATAAGGATGCATACTTTTCCATGAACATTTTCTGTTGCTGCTTCTCTGCATAAGCAAAGAACTCCTCCAACTCATGAGCCGGTGGAATGTTCCTTTGTATGTGATCATGCTTTATTTGGAGCGTCCTTTGCTTTGTGGTTGAACCGGGGGTATGAATGACATTTGGGTCCCTTATTAAACTACAGGGTGTGCTTTCCCTAGTGCTTCTGTTTAAAGATAATAAAATGTTAATAAAGATAAGTTTATGGGAAAACAAAATAGCAGCCATATATTATACAAATGCTGACTTGGAATCAAAAGTTTCTACACCAGAAATTGCATGCTAACCGCTGACAGGAAAATAAGTGAGAGAAAAAACAGATCATTTTTTCTCCAACAATCTCCTACAGCTCAGTATGGAACTAGAGACAAAATTTTCTACTATGAAAAAGTAACTGGCATTTATTGGGACAAGTTCTGACTCAGTGGGCTCATGCACTAAAAAAATACAAAGAAAGAGACGGCCAAATCTTTTCTCATTTCACCGCAAACCCAAATAGGAATCCAAAAAAACATCAATCTGCTGCTTGGCCCCATGTAAATGACACATCATTGCTAACACGAGTCATAAGAGTTACGGCTGCTACTATTACTAAAGTCCAATTTTTTCCAACTTGACCATTTACAGAGGGCTAAGCTTCAGGGTCATGCAGGTTTTTGCAGATCAAAAGTAAAACAAGGACAACCAAGCCTGAACGCATTTTGGAGTCACGGCTGAAACATATCTAATTACTAAGCTCTTAAGTTCATCAAAATGTTGAGAAAAATGGAGTAGAAACAACAAAGGAGTCAGCCAAATCACAATTTGTCAACTGGACTGCAGAGGCAATTAATGTACATGAAAGTGCACTCCATTTGGAGATGTTCTTCCTTTTATAATCAATTTACGAAACTCATTTTCCACTTAGTGGGTTCCATTTACTTGGAAAAAAAATGAAAATTGATCAATGCACTGCATGTTTGGTTCGAAGGTGGTTCGAAGGATTCAATATGCAGGATACTTGTAGAAATTAAAGAACGACATACACACATTAATACTGCAGATAAATACAAGTTGCAGTAACTATCCTGAGGACATGCATGCTGCAGAACCCATCACAAGTCACACACAAGTTTCAAATCTCAGCAACCCGTTGTACAAACGCAGCTTTATCACATTGCCTAGACTTGACAGAGTCAAATCATAGACATAAATAACCCAAAATTAAGGGACCAAGACCTCAAGAGGTTCAACAACGAAGGTTAATAATGAAAACAACAATAAAAAACAAGAGAATCAAAAGAATGGTAAATTTCAATACAGAATATCATTTTTTTTACCCAATAATATCCTTCCACCAACTCACATGGTTCCGCTCCACTTAGAATGAAACAATTTTAGCATCACCAGAATTCAGCAAACGCAAATTCAAAAACTAAAAACACAATTAGGGAGAAAATAGAAGATTAAATAATACCAAAAAATTGAAAAGAAAATAAACACACCCATGAAAAGTCACAAAAATCAAGGTAACAGTTGCATGCAACAGATAAAAAAGATAAAATAATCCCTCAAATCATTTTAAGATGTTAGTTTCAAACAATGCTTATAGAAAAAGTTCGTATGTTTTTCCTCTCAAATTTCATAAGTAAACCCATCTTTAAAGTCTCTAAATTTTACTAAAATAGAACTTTGAAATACTTTTTTATTACAAACACACACTTTAACCCCCAAAAAATCAACAACAAATGCATGAAGCAAGAAAAAACAGTAAGATTCGGAAGCAAAAACCTAAAAGAAAAACATGCAAAGAAAACAATTGAAAAAAAAAACCTCAAATAAAAGTACCAGAATCACGTCGCAAAGAAAAAGGACAAAATTTTAACAAAACACACGAAGAAAACAAAATCCAAAAACTCAAGGGAAAAAGCAGAGGAAGAAAAAAAAGGGGGAAATTGAAGAAAGGGAATATACCTTTCGTCTCTGCCTTCGACGTCTAGGAAATTTTGGCCGAAGGAGCATTCAGCGTTGTCGTCATCTAAAGGCGCGAACTTTTCAGGGGAGCGGGACGACGGCGTTTTGGAGAGCGCAGTTTGGGAGAGGCGGGAATTGGAGGCGGAATCGGCGGGGGCACCGCGGCGGGGCTTTTCAGGGATGGGAGGAGGCAGCTTGAGGAGGCGGCGGCTGCGGAGCTGGAGGTAGGCGGCGGAGTCGGGAGTTTGGGGCGAGTTCTGGAGCGCGAGGGTTTTGGCGCGCGTACGGACGCCCAGGTGCGAGTGCGGCGGCGGTGACTCCATGATTAGGGCGGCGACGTCACCGGCGATTTTAGATTTCTTCATGTACTTTCCCATTTGATTGAGAGGGAAAATGGTGAAGGAAGAGAAAATTCAGAGTGAAACAGAAAATGGCATGGGCTAAGAGAGAGAAAGAAGAGAGAGAAAGTGAAGAGGGAAATTCGTAAGTGTGTGTGAGAGGGAAGGGAAGGATTGAAGAGCTTTTATTCTAGGGTTGGGGGCTTACTTTGGGGTTTTAGGGGCACATTCTTTCTCTTTCTCTCTCTTATGTCTATTGTATTTATTCTTCAATTTATTATTATCTATTTTTTTTCTTTTGTATATATCCATATTTCTATTCTAAAATATTAGGCTCAAATTATGACTTGTGCAAGATAGGAAAACAATAATTGTATTTTATTTCTCTTCAATTTTGATTGATTTTATCTCTTTTTTCTCGAAACTTCATTATTTGTACTCTTATATTAATATTAATTTTTTGTCTATTTTCTTCATGAATTTAAGCTGTTTTTTCTATTTTGATTTATGATATTAAAAGTTTACTCTATAAACACATATGTTTATTTATTGCTGCTTAGAAGTAAAGGTTAATAGAGTGAATTAATTAATTAACATAATTGTTAGTTATTATGCGTTAGAATTGAGGATAAGTGATTTAAGTTACTTGAATTTGTAGGTTTATTCCATCTTGAAATTAAAAAAAAAAAAAATTTAGAGAAAAAACGTATTCTTAATTTAGTTATACATATCTGAAAACATATTCTTGTAATGTGCTAATTAAAACATATATGAATTAATATTATGAAAAATTGAATTAATATTAAAAATATATGTGAACTAAGTAAGTTCTTAATATTTGTTTTCACATTTTCTTCCTGAAATAATATGTAAAGATAAGGTTATTTTTTGGTACCAAAAGTTGATTAATTTTGAATGCATTTTATATGATGATACTTTATTTTGGGACCTTAAAATTTGTATTTTGGGTCACACTTTTGAAGTCTCTTTTTCTTCACTTACAAACAAAAAGTGTATCCCATTCTTTTTATGAGTTCAATAAGTATTGCCTTTTTCAACTTTTAATAATTCTTTTCTTAAGCTCTTTTATCTTTAGTGAAGCTCGTGCTAGTTCTAGACAAAAACTTTTTGGATATACATTTATTGTTGATTACACACAAATACCTTATGGGAATACTAGAAAAATACTATTTTCATCATATTCCGAATTAATGATCTAATTTAGTGTCTTTGTAAAAGTTTACTTTAAAATTAACTTTTATGGGATGTGTGTTTAAATTGAAAGGAACTGAACTTCTAGAATAAAAAGTTCACAATAATTTAGGAATATTTTCATCAGTAAGTTATAATATGGAATCTTTGTTTGAGCTAAGATGTTCTAAAACAAAAATAAACAAATTTCACAACAAAAATAACTCACAAATAAATATTTTGAAAGACTGTAGTTTTTTAATGAAAAGTAAGATAAATTAATCAAGACGCATGCTGATTTTTTTATAATGAGGAACGTTTAAACTTGATTTAATATATATATATAGAAATTAAATTTTTAGAAAATTTAGTAATCTAGTTTAATGAAATATTTTAGTTCAAATTTTAAAAATTACAATTTTAGTTCTTAAATGCTTGGTCCACAATACTATTTTCAAAATCTTAGTCCACAATCAATAAACTTATGAGACAATTGTACTTTTAAAATTTTGAAAAATTAATATAATTGTTTTAAAGTTTGAAAAATTAAATTTAGATTCATTATTTATATAACTTGGTAAACTAAAAACATGATTATATCCATAATATAAAAAAGAAAGAATAAGCAACAAAATTTCACACAACTATTGTACAAGATAGTTACAATTTAAAGGAAAAAATTTGAAAACAATGCAAATTTATAGTAATCACACCAAACAATAAAAGTTATATATATATATATATATATATATATATATATATATATATATATATATATATAAAAGAGATCAAAACTATATTATCACTAGAAAGCACATATGTAACCATCTAAAGAATATTAGATTTTTTAATTGGTAATAAAATATTATATATAAAAGGTTTTAACATATAAACAAAACATTGTTTCTAAGTTCAAAAGATTCTCCCATGAACTGAAACTATCATCCAAATAATAATACAAGAAATCTGTTTTAATAAATTTAGTTAGTGTATTAATGGATACATGAGAAGATGATATTATCCATGTGTCTATTATAGAAAGGTAAAAGATGATTCATAAATCTATCTACTTTTGTGTGTGGATAACACATTCTTTACATCTGAAAACAAGTCAACAATTCAAAAACTAAAATTGATATTTGGTACCAATTGAATTTGAGATAAATGTTATGAGTTACAAAAAAAAGATGGAGGTCTAAATAATCACACCCAAAATAATCTTTTCTTATATCATTATAATAAATACATTAAGAAGATGGTGAATCAATTTGGAATGCCAAATCAATGTGTAGTTCTTTTATTGCTCCCATGTATATCTCTAATATACTTGTTTTATCATCTTAATCTAAGAAGAAATATATGTTTATTTGTTCCTTATGTTAATGCAAGAATCTTTTACTAGAAAAACACAACACATCCCTGTCATTTCTAGTGCTTTCTATATTTTTTTCATTTCACTGCCATTTCTGTATTTAAGTAATTTCAAATTCTTTTTTTTTACTTCATATATAATTAAAGACAATAAATTGATGAGTCTTTTATTTTACATTAGGTTCAATTTATTCTTTCTTACTTAATATGCACTTAAACCAACACTTTAATTTTATATCTGTTTGGTCATTAAGTCACTTATATATGTCATACACTCACTTATAAATGTAATATTTTATATGTAAAATTTTATTTTATAGATATATACAAAATTGAGGAACCAAATATATAAAATGTAGTAAAATTGAAAAAAACTTATGTTTATTTTATATACTGATTTTTATCTATGAAAAAGTAATTTGGAGTAATAAAAAACCCATGGATTTTATGATTATGGCTTTGCTTGAGACTTCAATACAAGGAGATATGTGATAGGGTAAGTTTTTATAATTGATAATTTATTTGTAAATTAGAAGACTAATCTTCAACTTATATTGTTTCTTTTTGTAAAAAAAAAAAAAAAAAAAAAACTCTCTTTACCAAAGCTCCAAAGAAAGATATATCTTGTTGAAGGATGTGAACAATTTAGGGTTTCCACATGCTATAACTATAATTTGCATAAACCAAACCCTCACAATAAACAGTTATAAAAGAATAAATTAAGAATAAAAAGTAAAAGAAGTCTATTCATAAACTAACTTTAGTTTATATATAAATATGCAAAAAAAGAAAAAAATCTCATTAATTTTGTACTCAGGCACATTAATTTTAATCTTTAAAAAATAACTTATTTTTCGTTTGACCGTAATAAGAGGACAAGAGTTATAGGAGACAAGAATCCTTTTTGATATGAAGTATTGGTCCTATAATGTTCTAGTTCGGTTCTCGCCAATAGATTAGTTACTATTTGTTTTTAGGTACAATTCGGTCTCTTGGATTTGCTATGTCGGGTGCATAAACTCATTGATTTGCTATTGTTGATGTTCAGATGAAAATTGAAATAACTCTCAATTTGACAGATATTGTTATTTGTTATTATTAAGGTTTCATTCATTGCGAATTTGGAGAAAATGAGTTCATTTCCCAATGGATATGTTCATCTTTTATGAGTTTGGACAGTAATGTTTCTGCTGTAAATTCTATCAGAAACTTAGAAATCTAATACACATCTCATAGTCAATGACAAAATTTTATAACAATCTAGTTTTTATGCTTTTTTATTTATATTTATAAAAAATTAAGAATTCACTTAAAAATAATATTATATATTCTATTCTATTCATAGTTTTATATAAAACTCTCTTAACTTTAAGCATATCATCATGCCACACATTACTTAAATAAAAGAAATGTTAATTAAACTTGAAACTTAAATATAAGACTTTCTTAAAATATTTATTTTATAACTTCTTAAGTTTACCTTAGAAACTAAATTCAGATATTATGAATATTATGAATAAGATTTTCATCAAACAATTTCATTCAAACTCTAAAAATTATTTAGAATTTCAAAACTAGAAGGAGAGGATGTTTCAACAATATTTATATTTCCTGATTAAGGAAAAATATATACTAAATTGGACATTTTTTTATAGACCATGAAATCTTATTTAAATTTAAAATAAAATAAAAAATAATAATTTTTCTAATCCGACCACTAAATCACTTCTATAATATTGAGAAATATATACAAGTCAAATTTAATTTTGTTACTTTAAACATGTCATTCTCAATATCTTTAAATACAAACAAATTAAAAATCTATTTTTTTGTTTATTTTATTGATTTTTTGGTTGCAAAGCATCTTGTGTTAAGATAATCTTGTTTTAAAAATAATTATGTTTGAGATTTTTTTTTTCAATATCATGTAACAATCATAAAATTTTATTATTTTTATGGTTATTGTTGTAAAGATGTGTAAATTATTGTAGAAAAAATTATAAACTATACAATAATATTTCTTATTTTTAAATTATAACATGATGATTTTATTTGTAGTGTGAAAGACAGACCATGGATAAACAATTAAACAAACTCTTGAATATAATGTTACCATATATTCATTTATTTTTTGTAGGAGTAATATAAATAAAGATTTATTTCAAAATAATTTTTTTTTAATTTCAAATCAACGGATTCTAAAATAATGTCCAAAATGAAATCAAATGTCTAAACACAGGTGAAGCAAGTTTTAGGGTTAGGGTTTCCACAGGAAAGAGTTATTAACACAACACAGCATTAAAAGAAAAACTTTCTAGCCGTTGAGAGATTTAAATTACCGATCAGAATCTTAATTAAAGAACACACGAAAGCATTGTTCTTGCTGCATGATTTTTTCGGAAACACTCGCATGAAAAAGTATGACACTGGTAAACGATAGTTGTCACTAAGCAACTGGGCACACAAACATAGATCCAATGAGATGAAGAGCGCAGAGAGAAAGATGGAATCCGATGAGAAAAAGCGTTTAGCTGCATTAAAATGGTTTCGTGTGAAAGGGAAGGTTAACGTGTAAGACTTGGGTTTTCGTGAAGAAAATGAAGAAAAAGAAAAGTTGAAAACAGAGATGTTGAGAAATGGTGTGAATGGTCTTAGATTGTGGTTCTGAGAAGGGTGATGATTGGATTCGGAAATAGAACTTCTCAGGGTACTCGCCAATAACTATAAACTCTGTCTCTTTTTACTGCTTGCGATGAACAACGCTCCTTCATTCACCGTTTCTTCCTCCAATATTGGCTTTGGGACCAGAACATCTCCAAACACCACCCTATGAACGCAGCGTGAGTTTAGCTTTGAGCTGTGTCAGCTCTTGCAACAGAGCATCTTTAAATGTTTTAAATACTATAGTAGTCTATGTTCTAGGGTTTGTGTCTTCAAGAATTAAGACATTCAAAGTAAGATTTTTTTTTTTTTTTATGTTAGAATTCATATTTAGAATACGTTAGTGATATTAAGGATCAATAGATGGTTTTTAATAAAATATATTAATTTTTAAGTTGCTTTCTAAGGAAAATTTGGTATAACTTTGCTTGTTCTTTGACTTGTGATGACTAATTAATAATTTAATTAATTTATTGAGGTTAAAAATTTGGTTAAATCAATTGGTACTATTAAATGCATCTTAAATTTATACTCTCTCAATCTTTTTTTTTTTTTATCTTAAATGATTCTGAATGAGATTTAAAACTAATATATCTTGTTATTATAAAAAGAAATGAGAGTAGAATGAGAATGGTGAAGAGTAATTGATGAGGGACAAGTAAGAAAAAAAACCCTAAACCCTAGAAAAAACTTCCAACGGTCGACTATAAGCACATATCTGCACAGCATAAAAAGAAACTACAAACTATTCTTTATTTTAAATAATATATTTTAAAAAATATCACATTTTATTTTAATTTTTTTTAATCGAGTTGTTTTATTCTGCTTCTTATTCTTGTTTACTTACTTATTTTCTCTCAATATTTGTCTTTTGTATGAAATTATACTGCCTCATCTCAAAATAGGTGAAAATAGAAATTGTTTGATTATAGAATAGATAAAAAAATTGAAAATATATATTATTTGATTAAAGAAACTAAAGGATAACTAATATTTATTGAAGATAAAATTTTAAAATTATTCAATAAAACATGTTATTATATATTAACATTAACATTTATTATTTATTTTATTATTAAAATATTATTTTTATTGATGATATTATTTTATTTTTTATATGATTATTATTATTATTATTAACATAAAAAAATATTATAAATCAATATTGATTCACATAAGTCTCGGTATTTCTTACTTAAATAAAATATTAAATTTATAGGATCGAACAAACATCATATGTAATTATGCAAAAATAGTGTGCTAAATAAAACAAATGTTTACAAGGGTTTGTCTATTGGTTTAATAAAGTCAATTTATATTTTTATAAATTTTACATAAAAGTAGATTCAGTTGTATTTTTAGTCTTTAGATATTAATTCTATGATTTTAATCATCAATTTTAAATGTATGATTTTAGTAGGGTGTTCTAGTAGTGTCAATGTATTTTAAATCCAAGCAACTTTAGTGTCCATATTTTTTTTTCAAATATAAGTTATTATTAGCTAATTTACTTAGGCGAATATCATTTTTGAATATTTATTCATATTTTATTATTTCTCTCTCTTTTTCCGATGACAAATCATAAAGTCAATTAAACATCTAGTTTTTGAATAATAGTTAAGATGGTATAAACATTTTTTACCTCTGTATTTATTTAAATCTTTTAATAATAAGAAATCTACCCAAGCTAAAAAGAAAAAAGTTGAATTAAGCTACTTTTATATCACTAATATTCTAACTTTTTAAGAATTTTTAAATTGTATAAAATTCTATAATATAAGAAACTAAACATGAAAAAAACAAAGAAGATGAGGGTATTGTTGTTGTGTGGTTTAATTTATATAGTTTCAGTTGAAAATTTGGGATGGGTGTTGAGATGTTAAAGTATGTATGTGGGTCAAAGTTCCAAAAGCAAGGAAACAAGGTAATTAAGGTAATTAAATTCATCTTTGTGATCCAACTGTTAGAACAATGATGGATTCCTCTTCTCATAACATGCATGTCCCCACACCACAATTAATCCATCTTTCTCCCTCACCATTCATACCTTCATTCAATCACTATCCATGCCAAACATGGTGGAATTGCTCAAGGTGGTCCAAATCAACTTCAAGGAATGAAATCTCATGACCCACCATTACTATGCTTCTCTTATAATAAAAAATTCTAGTTTTTTTTTTTTTTTTTATTGTTGATAGAGATTACTTGTAAATCAAGTTTTGTCAAGATTTATTTTCATTATTTCCCTTTGTGTTAGCTGACAATATTTTTAAAATCAAGTTTTTCCAATCTTGTATTAATATTAGGAAGAATTTACTTTTCAAAAGATTGAGTCGATATTAGAAAAAAATTAGTTAAATTTTGAAAAAAACAACTAATAATGATTATCAATAAAGAGATAATATCAACATTGTTCAACTCAACATCTCTAATTGATTTTAACAAAAAATACAATTAATATGAAAAATATTTTAACCAACTGTTACATATATCTAAATAAAAAATAATTCAAATAATTTCATTAAAAAACTAACAATATACACATTTATTGAAAGAAAAGAAAAAAAACTAATCTGCATTGGCAGAAAGTACTTTCATTACTTCAACCAATATGGAGTTGATAATAAAATGACTAATTTTTCAGTGGAGTACAAAGAGGAGAAACACTACAAATTTGAAAGTGTATAGAATTTTAAATTCTTAGGTGAAATTTGAAATTTCTACTTCTAATTAATTAAATTATTTTCATAAATTTTTAAAATTTTAACTTGTTTTTACATCTTGTAGGGGAATAACATATTTAGTTATAGAATATTTTAAATTCTCTGAAGAAATTAATTACATGGTAAATATTCTTTATCCAAAGTTTCTGTCGCTTAATGAGTTGAGGTACTGTGGTTCAATTATCCATTAGTAAATCTCATCGATGAGATTTACCAACAAATGATTTATTTGGAAGAGGAAAAACATTTAATTAAATATACACTGTAAATTTAAAATGTATTTTTTATTTAGTTTAAGATGACATGATCCTTTCATTATTAAAATTTTTTATTGTATAAAAAAATTTCTTTGTTAAGAAGTTTCATTCTTAAGAATTTTTATTAGATATAATAATTTTTATTATATAATATTATTAGTTTAATAATTTATAATGTAACTTTTTTTGTATATTATATTGGCAATTTTTGTTTGGATGCATAAAATTAAGAAATTTACACTGATTGTATATAATATATTTATCGATCAAAAAATTTGCCAATAATTTAACTATTATCGACGATATATACGTCATCGATAATTATTAAGAGATTTTCTAAATCCGTCAACAATTTTATAGATGAACAAATTACCAACAATGTTTATGTCGTCGATATTCTATCATAAAACCCTCTTTTATCGATGGATAGCGTTACTGGATTTTTTTGGGTAGTGAATGTTGGTTGAAGTTTTTTTTTTTTTTTTACTGAAGTTTTCTAGATTCTTAACAACAAGAGTTTTTCTTGAATGACTTGAATCAATGTTATTTTTTATTTGATGTCATAATTATTTGACAAACATTAATCAAGAAATAATCATATTAATTTTGATAAAAAAATCTCAACTACTGATTAAAAAACTTCAACCAACATTGATCAGAAAGTACTTTTGCTAAACGGTTGCCAAGGAAAGCTCAACTAACATAAACTAAAAGTGACCCTAATTAACATTAACAAAACAAAATCATATTTGACATTAGCTCAGAATTGCCATTGATGTTCAGGATAAAAATGTTAAAACAAGTGAAAAAAATTTGTCGAGAACGTCTTGGTATTAATCCAGACGATGATTTTTCAACTACAAGTTGAACTAACAAAACTAAATTAGTGATGTATTAATGGAGACAGTGAAAGACTATGAAGAAGAAAGATATTGACGTGTAAGAAAAGAAAAGCTTAAAAAAATTAAAATTTCCTAATTTTGAGTAATTAAATTGTTTATATAAAATTTAAAATTTTAATTTCTTAACAAAATATTTTATCATGAAATATTCTCCATTCAAATGCATTTTATTTTTCTACATTGATTTGAGTTATCTTTTGAGAAGACTGGATAGTAAGGTTTAAGTTTAAGTCTTTCAAAAATATTGATTACTGGAAGAAGAGATTTTATTTTAATTATTAGTTACATTCTCTAATAAAAATTAATAATCAATAAAATTGGTACTACGAAAACTTAAAAAAAGAAAGTGAATGCTTTGTAATTACTTTAAAAATAATTATCTATCTATATATATAATTATAGAAAATTATTGTGGTGGAAGTATTTCTCCATAGACAACATCAAACTTCTCATTCAATCATATGTCTAAACGTTTAAAGGATGCATTTATGATGTTGCACCATTTAGCAGCAACTTCTTTCAAGATGGGAGATACTTCAACTCATATCTGAATGACATAAATTCAACATCCTTTACAACTATGCTAATTACTCCAAACAGCTCATTCAACCCAAGAAAGGTGGTAGTTCCCAAAATCACAAATGCATATATATATATATATATATATATATATATATATATATATATATATATATATATATATATATATATATATACTAATTATTTTAGTATCTTTATATATATAAAAAAATATTAAATAAATCTAGCAACATATTATATTTGATTAA
>Ga0099822_1002764_pt1 | contig 22070 bp, 6 predicted proteins | sample CowpeawhiteBW_FD_76839 | JGI IMG/M metagenome (GOLD analysis project Ga0099822, IMG submission 76839) | Root nodule microbial communities of legume samples collected from California USA - Cow pea white BW | ecosystem: Host-associated > Plants > Roots > Nodule | place: USA: California | collected... | reverse complement strand
TGTATTCGCTAGGATACCCTTTGTAGATCGGGCATGTTAAGGCCAGTAGAGCCGACAGAACTATAAGTCCCAGATGATCTTCCTTTGTGGGTTGAGGAATACTTTGCATATTGCGACACTCTTTACACTTATATTTTCTTGTATATGTTTTAAATCTGACAGAAACAATCAAATACTGCGCGTATTCTGGGTTATATTGCTTGTAGTGGGCATATAACTACGGAGTATATATTAAGAGGAGTGCTAACAGTACTTGGGTATAACAACCCCTTTGCTCGCAGTTGAGGTATACGAAGTCAGATCTATAAAAAAAAAAAAACAAAAAAAACTATTTTTTTTTCTTTTTTTTTTTTTTTTTCTTTCTCTTTAATTTTTTTTTATTGATAATCTACAGCCACTACCCTAAGATAATTTACTTTTATAAACAGTCTCAACTATACACCTATCTATCATAAATAATAATCAACAAGTTAAGATACATAAGATTAAAGGAAATAAAATATTTCTCTTTTAATTAGGGATGTACCTATACATTCTTATTCTCGTGTAGATATAGATCACTGCTGCTATAAAGCTCAATTACTGATGCTTTTCTAAAATTAAAATTTAGCTTTAAGAAAATAATAAATTGAAAGAAAATGTTCTCATAAATCTTGAAAAAACATTTTGTTGGTTTTTTTAGATAATGATATTTTTACAATTAAATTTTGACAATTCCTTTTATAATTTGAAGTGATATTTTTTAATTAATTTAGAATATTAAAAAATGAAAAAAATGTAAAATTAAAAAAAATTGTTAAAATTTAGTTCTTAATTTTTTTTTCTTTCTTAAAAGTCATATACTAAAAAGTATTTTCATTTATAATTATTATATTTAAGTATTTCTGATTTATATCGGATAAATCTACGGGATTTTGATTTTGTAGTTTGTGATCGGATGTAACTGGTTCTTCGAAACTTTTTATTTCTAGTTTTGTTTTCGAGAGACATATATCAAGCAAATTTCTCATATTCTCCATTCTCCTCGAGTCACGTTTCGCTTTAAGTAAAAACTAAAGTATTTATTCACATGTAAAATCTCGTCCTTACAACATTATATCATTTTGGGCGTATAAAACATAAAGTGTTTTTTTTTTCTTGCACGATCAAGCAAAATTATGGGTTGTAAATGTACTTGTGTTTTTTTTTCCCCAAAAATATACATATTCAGGAGAACAGGAAGTACCGTTACTTTTAAGAATATATGTTATCTCCGTACTTGTTAACTTATATTTGATTATTATTGTTTAAAAAATAAGCTTGCTGGAGTAACAGTGAAATATATATATTAAAAAGATAGAGAACGTCATTAACTTATATAAAATTAATCGATGATTAATAAATATACAATATAATACACACACTACGCGAAAAGAAAATAATATATACGTATTTCTGTGGCTTATATCGCACACCTAACCCCACCGACCCTTACCCCTTTGGGTATTTATATACGATCAGTGGCTATTCTTTAATTACAACAAGCAAATAAATTTTATTTTATTTGTACGCATCTATCCCCACAAGCACGCAAAAATCAAGACATGCCACCATCATACATTCATAAAATTTCCTAACAAATTATACCAAGGAAAGAGGTGAAGACAAACACGCAATTAAAATAATAATGTAGCAAAGACAAATAAAGAAAATAGGTATAAATTATTTATTTTTTAAGATCAACATGTCACAAACTATAATAATTTATTTGGTTTAAGCGTTGCAGGGGAATTAGTATCACCTGACGACGGACCTACAAGTACTCTCCGGTACAACCTGGTGATGGTATTGATTTGGATTTTGCGATTGTTGGTTTTGTTTTGTGATGCTGCGACCTCATGAATGACACGTGAAATCAACTTCAATCCGACATTACACTCGATGCAAAACAAAACCAACTTTGCAGAAACCCATGTGTGTTCCTAAATTCTCCTACTTTCGACGGTTTCAACTCGGTACCATACTAAATACATCGTTACTTTATCCTCAAATCGAATACTAATCTCACCTTGTTCATCTTTTGCATTCCCGTTTCGAACACTGCATTCATGAGTGCAGCTGGCTTCCCACTTGTTTTTCCTGCAAAATATTAATCATGTCCCACTTTCATGAACATGTCAGTATCATGTAGAACTCAACATGTTCAGTGTCATACCAACAGTTAATCTGCATCAACATACGGATAAACCTCAACCGTAATAGACCGTGACAGTTCAAGATCAACACATGCACACGATGTTGTTTTTATTAAATTTTCTCTCAAAATTTACATTTTTTTTTCTCACTATCAACTTCAAAGCAAACCTGATAAAGCTATTACTATGTATCTTCCGAGAAAATGCTTCACCACCTTTCAGTTGCACGAATAATTGGATAAGAATTTGAGTATTTGGATGGTAATTGCACATGTCTATATTGTGATTATTTAAGAAAAAAAGCAGGAGAAAACAAGCTAAGCTGTCATGTAAGTTTTGAACATGAACATGGATTTGGAGAGGTCATGCTCAACGTGGTTGGTTCTTTTTTTCTTCGGAAGAAGAAAGGGATAAGATCAAAGTATAAGAAAAGTGGTAATTAAAGCTATTTTTTTGTTGTCAATTTCTCAACCTACATATCACTACTTCGATGTTTGCTACTACAATTATAAGTGTCTCAATACTGCAAGCTTTCCCATGTGGTCCTGCCTAAACATCAACACTATATACAAAAATTGTTACCAGACACAAATCTATATCAGATATATACCACATTATAGTGTTCTAACCCTGCCTTCGTTTTTGTTTTGCTTCTTTTTTACCACGTTTCCTACGCTGAAAAAGTGATATTCGAAAGCTAAGTGACTCGTATACGGCAGTGTCCTGAAATTTCTGTGATCTGTCCTCCAGCCTTTGTTTTTCTCAGTGCCAAACAATGATAATATTAAGATCACACAAAACACTTTTACAGGACAAATTCCAACCACCTTTACAATTTTGCTTGTTCAGAAAATCAAAAACTAGTACACAATATACCCAACTTAAAATATCTGGATTGCATAAATTATTTGCTCACATTTTCACAAAGATGAAAGATGATTAACTGTACTAAAAATTCTCTTATTATATTCTCTTATTATATGTGAACTTTTTTGTAAATTTGTTAAAGAAATTTGTAAGAATTTTTTTTTTGCTATTTTTTGTATGAATCTTAATTGGTAGGTAATCTCTTCCTGAGTAATTATTTCTTATAAAATTATAAAATTCGTAAGTATTTTTTACAAAATTTTTTACAAAAAATATTTTATACAAAAAAATTGACAATAATTTTCTACAATTTTTTTTTCATAATAAAATTTGTTAGTATTTTCTGAAAAAAAAAATTCAAAAAAAGATTGATAAAAGAAATGAGTTTTTTTAGTAGTGTTAAAGTGAGATTTTAAGGAATGCACTAGTTCATTCAATGAGTGAAAGTTCTTTTTTTCTTTTTTGCAACAAGAAACTAGTTTAGTGAATGTTATCTATCTTGTGAATGTAGATTTTATATTAAATTTTTTGGTGTTATTATTTGTTGAACATTAAAAATACATTATATAAATATTTTAAAATTCTTTTTAATATATTTTAAAACTTTAAAATTAGTAATCATCAATATATTTTAAAGATATAATAGAAAAATAATACAGAAAAAATTAATAGACATTCCAAATTGATTCCTTACACATACTCGATGATCCGTGAATGAGATTAATTAGAGAAAAATGGGAATGATTGAAAAGCTGATAAATTTGCAGCAAAAGCTAAGGAGATTAATTGAGCATAAGGGATATTGTTTTAAGTTGATAGGGACTTTACCTTTCATGTGGCACATGAAAGCCATGTTACTCTTGCCCCTAAAGTTCTCTTGTCCTTAAAGTTCTCTTCTCAAAACAACATACTGAGGTAATTGTAGGGTCTCGTGGTATGGTTTCAACAGCTTTTAATAACTACTATATATCCGAGATCACATGTTAAAATAAAAAGTTCAAAATTTCAACTTTTTTAAGTTATGAAGATTAATCCATACGATACCGTTTCGAAGTTACAAGTAAAATGTTAGTTTCTCTTCTAGAATATCAATTATTCCTTACGGATTTTTCTGCGAAAATTATCTGCAAGAAATAATTTTACGCAAGCCCTTGGAAGCTTCTACCAAATTGTACCATGTACATACATTTTGAGTAATTTTATTTGAATTTTTATTAAATTTGTTTTTTCATTGAGTATTCTAAACTTTGGTATTTTCAACTGACACTACATGTAGATCTGTTAGGTTTTTAAGGAGGGGGTTCACCTGGAGAACAAACACTAATGAAACATGAGTCCAACCACATAAGGCATTGACACTACTCTCAACCTAAAACTTTAAGACAATGGGTTTATGAGTCTTTATCATTATATAGTGCTCTACTTTCTAATTTCTATTCAATGTGAGACTTAGACTCACACTTGGATTCCTAACAATCTCCCCTTCAAGGGTGAGTCCCTTCAACGTACACCCCCTTCCAGCAAGCCTTAAGACAATGAATTTATGGATCTTTATTCTCATATAGTGTTCTACTTTCTCATATCTAACCAATAACTTAGACTCATACTTAGATTCCTAACAATATCAATATACACAATTTGTTTGTTAGTTATTTGATTTTATCAATGAATTATCCACAATTAAAAATTTATCGGTAAAGTAAATGTCGATAAATTTTATTAATAAATTTTGTAATTTATCAATAATTATCAATTCGTTGATACATATTTGTCATTAATTACGAAAATTCTTATATGCAAAAATTCTTATATTATGAGTTTCTGAAATTAAACTTTTTTTTATTACTTGAGTGATGTGAGTGTTATATTGCAATGTGAAAATAGGGTGAAGTTTTATAGTGAATATAAACGATATTAATTAACATAAAATGACATATGATTTTTGTTAGTTTAATTAAAACATAATAGATGATGTTACCTACATTAATGATGGTGAGGACAATAGTCCCTTAGTTGGTGGAAGATGATGTTATGAAAGTCATTGTGATGATAGACATTATCGAAAGGCATGACAATATCAATATTCAATACATTTATACATTTTTAGTTAAAATAATATAAATTAATTACTTATAATTTTACATGAATCACAATATCATTTCATATTAATAAAAAAAAAACAATTAAGGAAGATAACTGAATAAAATAATAGTGAAATCATCTGATAAAAAAAAAATTAAAAGTAGCAACTCAATTAAAAAATATAAAATTTTGAAATACTCCATAAACAACCAAAATTTAATAAAAACTCAACTAAAAATATCATAAATTTATGAGAGAGTTAAAATTAATGAAGCCCAACTTATTAACTTTTTAAGAGGAAGAAATTCATTGTTTTTATTTTACAGCTCCAGAACTCCTATGTTTACAACCTACAAAAACGATATTTTTATAATTTTATAACATTGAGAAAAGTGTTCGTATAAATTTTTTTTGTCAGACTTAAATTTACTTTTAGTGTTTAAAATTTGAGATAAGTATATTTGTAACGTGTCCAATGATTTTTTTTTATTCTTATGCACATGTAGTAAATATTGATACACATATTGGTTTTTAATCTTTAAATGTACACTAAAAGGGAAATAACGATCTGTAAAATAATAACATGAAGGGAAATAATCTTTATTTTGATAATATAATTCTTTATATTATAAAGGTATAGAAATTAAATTAATAAAATAATAATATAAAAGTATGGGAACAAATTTTATGCTCAAATAATAATATTTTTGAACTTCTTAATATATTTGGCAGACATTGGATTGAAAAAGACAGTTGGAGAGTTTGGATAAAAGAAAGATGTGTTATAAGAATAAAATTGATTTGGATAAGTAGGTTTGTGTTGTGTGTGATGGAAAATATGAATTATTTTATAAAGTACAGATTGATATGATATGGTAGAGATGGAAAGTGGTTTCATTTGGTAAGCAACTTTGGAACCACATAAACTAACAAGGCTATGTATGTACATCCATGGGGACCACCTTAAAAGCACATTAGATAAACACATTCCTGCCTTTAGAAGATAGACTTCAGATTATTTATGTAAGGATATATATATATATATATATATATATATATATATATATATATATATATATATATTTTATATTATAAAAAAAATATATATATAAAAATAAATAAAAAAATTAAATAAAAACACTTTTATATTTATAAAATAAATATAAAATTATATATATATATATATATATATATATATATATATATATATATATATATATATATATATATATATATATTAATTATCATAAAAATAATTTAATGATATAAAAATAAGTTCAAATTCATGAGTCAACTTGACTTATAAGAATTCAAACTAAGTTGGATAAGAGAAAAATTATTTTTTTAAATGTGAGAGGAAGAAAATACGAGTTAAATAGATTTAAATCGAATGGAAGGTGGATCGATTCGCAACTATCAATAATTTTTTATTATTTTTCTATATTTTTTATTATAATTATTTATTATTAGTAATTATGTAGATCGAATATTTTTATTTTTTAAAAAAGTTAAATATTATTCGATATTATTTAAATAATTTAAATATTTAATTAAATAATTTGTTAAATTATATTGATTAATGTTTTTATTTTGAACTAATAATGTTTGATGGAATAGATAAATATTTTAATTGTACTATTACGAGAATATGAGTTGAGTCGATGTATTTTTAATTATACTACAATAAATATATAAAATAAATTAAAAAAATAAAACATCATGAATTAATCCACTAATCTACTTAATCGTACTAAGTTGAATCCATATAGTTGAAATTGATTCACATCGGTCTCCCCAAACTTATGTCTAACATTATTAGTGATGGGGACAATCATCGGAAGAGGTTAAAAAAATTTGTTAGGAGGATGAAAATAAGATCAGTTTAAATTATTTAAGATTTATCAATTATAATTAAAAATACTTACATGGTTATGAAAATTTATTAAAGAAATTAAAATAAGTTATGGAATTCTAATTAAAACAAATTTAAATAACTTATCACATTCTAATTGAAATATATTTTATAGTGATGGTGTAGATTTTAAACTCTTAATTTAGACCATGAAGTATTAGTTTAATTTTTTTTTAATTTTTGTTTAGAAATAGTGAAACCCTTCCTGGGCTCAAGGCCCAATCGTTTTTCCTTCTCTTTTTTCCCTCTTTTCGTTTGTTTTTTGTTTTCAGAAACAAAAATAAACTTGTATGCTTTCTCTATTCTTAGTTGTCACATATGTACACATATAACAGACTGCACTTTTGAATCATTTCGGACCGAAAATAAATTTGCATAAGAAATCATCAAAGAGAATATCATGAATGATCTTAGATCCGAATCCTGTGTTTTGCTCTCTGCTAGTTTACATGGTGCAGCATCTAGAGAGAATCCATTGAACTAGTCAGTGACCTGAACCCAACTGCATCCAACATCTTTCGTTAGCCCTCTTGTTTTGATCAATAACCTCAAGTTTCCAATTTCTTCCCACATTCCAAACCTGGCATATAGATTTGACAGCATAATGCATATCCCAACATTTTGAGGATCTAACTCTAGAGCCCTCTGAGCTGCCAACTTTCCCAGCTCTAAATCCCCTCGATCCACACAAGCACTGATTAGAGCTCCCCACATTGAAACAGTACAATTTCCCATTCCCTTATTGAGTGTGTCATTCAACAATTCCCATGCCCTCTGCAATTCACCACCCCTACAAAGTAAATCAACCAGGCAGCTGCAATGTTCTGGACCAGGATCTAACTTGAACTCATTGGTCATTGATTCAAAATACTTGACACCAGCATGAACTTGACCAGTGCGACCACAAGCAGATATCACTGTCAAGAATGCTATTCCATCAGGCCGAATTCCTTCCATCCCCATCTCATCATACAAATCAATCACTTCCTTGTAATGGCCATTCCTACCGTACACTCCCAGCATTGAAGTCCATAACACAATGTCCCTGCTTCTTCCTTCTTTCCTAATCTCCATCCCAACCAACTCGAACACTTGCCGAGCCTTCTTTGCTGATCCACACTTTCCATACATCTCGATCAACGCGCTCTGAAGAAACACATCACTCTCTACATCAGGTGTCGTACGGAGCAAGTAACCATGCACTTGCCTACCCATTTCAACAGCAGACAATCCGGTGCATGCACGCAATGCTGCTGATAGAGTAAAGTGATCATGCTTCAATTTCAACTCGTGCATCTTCCTAACAAGTTCAAGTTCCCGAGCCCAAAGCCCAGCTTCGCCATAACCTGACAAAAGTGCATTGGCACACACAGTGTTCTTCTCGGGAATTTCATCGAACACAAGGGCCGCATCTTGTACATTTGACAATTTGGAGTACAGATCGATGAGAGCACTACCCACAAATACGCTAGAAGACCAACCTGATCTTAGCACCTGGGTATGTATCTGTTTCCCAAAATTAAGATCTTTGACTTTGGACGAAGCGGTTAACGTGCTACACAAAGCGTAGGTATCTAACGGGACTCCGTTGGTGTGCATGAAAGAGAAGGAGGCGACAGCGAGAAAGGGGAAACCTTTGCGACAGAAATAAGATATTATGGCGTTGAAGTGTAATGGGTTGGTGGAATTCATGCATTTGAAGAAGTTTTTGAGCAAGTGAAGGTTATTGTGAGGGAGGCATGCTGCGTATGTGGCAATGAGTTGGGTGTGGAGATGATGGGAGAGGAAGATCATGCCTGTTCTGAGTAGCTGAGCGTGGAGTTTCTTAATGGCCGAGACATCGCCACTTACACCAGATTGGTGCAAAAACTCGAATATGTTGGACTTAGACATGTAATATGAAAATGAAAATGGAATCAAGAAGAGTCGATCCTGTTAATGTTGATGCTGGCTACATTCACAAGATTCAGGGTGCATAAATGCTATTGCTCAATCATAAGACAGAAAATGGACAAAAAGTAAGCAAGATGGAGAAACTAGATATCATGCAAAAGTTATTACAAAATTAGGACGAAGTATTCAACTATTGAAGTATAGCACACCACATACATAACAAAAATCTATAAATCCTGAAGTAGGGTACAATACAATAAGCATCACTGTTCCTTCGTCCCGCGAGACCTCTTCCTTTACAAAAGTTAAAATAATTACAAAATCATTAGAGGATACACATGTAAATAGACATAAATTTTAAAATTAATCTATCACAAAATCTTAGATTAATTTAATCGTTCGAAATATATAAATTATTTTTTTTAATTAAATTTTATTAAATTTATTTAATATTTTAAGTATGTTTTATAATAATATTTTACTTAATATTAAAGTACAAATTGTCAGATAATATAAACAATTTAAATATAATTTTAAAATATCTATCATAATTACGAGTAAAAGCTTGGCTTCAAATTCCCAAAAAGAACGAAGCGGAAAGCAAAAATGGAATGTAGTAATGTTTTCATCCGTTTATAGAGTTATTTGCTATGATACAAGGTAACCTGAAAACCCAATTACACAGTAAACCTTTCTGCAAGGGGAACTTTTTCTTAACCCCACTTCGAAAGGAAAAAAAACTATGCAACAAAAAGCATCTTCAGATTTACTTTATCTGCATCATGTCATAGTTGAAAGGAAAAAAAAAAACTATGCCACAAAAACCATCTTCAGATCTACTTTAGCTGCATCATTTCATAGCCTATGTAAGCCAGAGGTGATGTTATCAAAAATATCTTGTGTGCATGGAATGGTAAGGCCACCCATTGGATGATTGAATCCAAATTCTTCCTCTGCTATACTTAACAGTTCTTGAAACGAGGGTTGATTCAACACTGACACTGGTATCACAAATCTCTTCTTTTCACCCTCTCCTACGTACACAGCAAAGTACCCTTTAGGCACATCGAGTGATGTTGCAGCTGCCAGATTAGATCTGCGAAGGATGTGTTTGGCACCGAAGGAAGTTGGAAAACGAATAGCCATCATTGTTAGTGTTGTTTAGAGCTTGCAAGAGAATTGAGTTGGTGGAAAATGCTTAGTACATTGTGTGCATTTATAGATGAAAGCATAGGGTGGAAAGAGTGGGTTTTTATTAGTGTGGGACATATGCATCCAAAAGATCACGCGGCTTGTACTCAATATAATCGGCATGAAACGCGTTCCTGACCCTCTCTTCTTATTTATTGCACAAACTCACCACTTCTCAGAAAACACCTACACTTGCCTCCCCAAATTGATTTAACATACATAGAATACTTTATGATCACTTTTGAGAATGACTTCAGAAACATTATAGAATTCACTATTTCATCTTTTTGTTTTGGTCGGCGAGTAATAAAATAATTCATCACTGTTTATCTTATCAGTTACACTGATAATGAATTTTTACCGGTTGATATTATTAGATTTACAGATAAAGTTTTATTAGGAAAATGTAACACCAATGAAATCTAAATCCAATCACATAAGATATTGAAATCACTCTCAATCCAAAATCTTAAGACAATAGGTTCATGAGTCTTTATTCTTATATAATATTCTATTTTCTCATTTTCAACCAACATGAAACTTACAATCACGTTTGAATTAAGACTCCAACGTTCAGAAATAATTTATCTTCAAACACGGGTGCGTCTACTGTTTGTTGAAAAGACGATGCAAGTGCAATTGCTACCATTCTTTTGTACGTTTGAAATGTAACTGGTTGGATTGGATCCACGTTTCACCTCAAATAGACAAAAATCATCTGATTATTAGCTGTGCAATAGCATATACTGATTTGTACCAAGTCATAAACTCATAATGCAAGTTCAAGATTAGAGTGTAAACACCATTGATCTAATCATAATTAATGCGACTCTACTTTTTTTGATAAGATATGTATGTAACTGGGACAGTGACTTGATTAGATTTTCATTTGGGTATAGTATCAACCACCACTTTGTACGATGGAAATTTAATTGCCTAAATCAACGTTTCTGTCATCTGAATATTCGACTGTACTGCTCCAATCAGAATGTAAGTCCAGGGATTGGAATTCTATGGTCAATTATTTCCTAGTCAACTTTCCAAGGCTAATTAAATTCAAATTAAATTCATACTGCTTTTAGACTTTGATTTATTGGAGGCAATTGACCGATGTACATGGCTTCAGTTGAAAGAGAATCCTTACATTCCTATAACTTACATCACTTATATTCTTTCTTTCTTCTGACTAAACCCTAAGATACTACTTGTTAATGTGCCAAACAACATACATAGAAACTTCTCAGTACCTTAAATCCATTGACGTTTGTCTGTTTGGGTCAAATATAGCTACAACTTGCAATATGCTCTTAATGGAGATGTTTGTTAAATTGTTAATTAGTTGTTAATCACCCCTCTAAGAAGTACTATAAACACATACAGCTCAAATTCCCTCTCAAATCTTTTAATATATCAGTATAATGCGAATCTTTTATTCTCTAAACTCGAAGACGTGTTGCATATCAAACTTGTGTGATTCGTATCTCTTTTGGAAGTTATGATAGAAAACATTTTGGGTCTTCCACCATTAATTTTTGAGCTGTTAACTGTGCTCCGTTATCAGAAGAGGAAGCTTCTCGGATCCTACTTAGTCGATTTGTGTGGTGTGGACATCATGCTATATTGTGATAGTACTGTCTAGTGCTTTTTCAAGGAAGGCTTCTTGCCTATTATATATTATATTATATTATTATTATTTCACCAATAATTAAATTAAGAGGTATTTGTCATATCATTTTAATTCAATTGACTACTTAGTTGTCCACTCAATTATTGAATGATTCCTGTACGATTCCTAACTTAAAAAAACCATGTGCCCCAGTGCTTTTGTAGGAAATTTTGAGAATTTAACAATGATTTTGACATAAGGATATCAAAGTTTCTTTCAGTTCTAGATTAGTACGTAGATATATACAGTGAAACACACCATTGAAGAACCAAAAGAAAAGGAGATAAAAAAAAAAACTGTAAACAACAGGGAATATAGTGAAGTTTGTAATCTCATTGTTTTTGTACTGATGTTCTTTGCCAATGATACAATTAATGTTTCATATTAGAAACCTTTCAGCAGGGGTAAACTTTTGTGACACCACATGTTGAAAGGCAAAAAAGGCAAAAAAACATGAAGAAAAAAACTGTGATATGATAAAATGCAGATCATAGCCTATGTAAGGTGGAGGTGATGTTAAGGAAAAATTCTTGTGTGCAGGGAATGATGAGGCCACCCAGTTGATGACTGAAGCCAAATTCTTCCTCTGCTATACTCAGAAGCTCTTGAAATGAAGGGTGGTTCAAATATGAAACCGGTATCACGAATCTCTTCTTTTCACCCTCTCCTACGTACACAGCAAAGTGGCCTTTGGGCACATCGAGTGATGTTGCAGCTGCATGATTTGCGAAAAGACTCGATCGCCGAAGAATGTGTCTGGCACTCAGAACACTGGGCAAACGAATAGCCATGTGTGGAATATAATGGTATTGGTTAGAAGTTGGAAGAGGTTAATTGAGGTGTGTGGAGAAAGTGTGGGATATTGTGTGTGTATTTATAGATGAAAGCGTGAGGAAGATTAATTGGTGTGGGACATATATGCATTGAAAAGAACGCGCAGTGTGTACTCAAACTTATTGGCCAAAACGTGTTCGTGAACTTCGCTGCTTCTATGACCAAGTGATCATGTCTTAGTGAACACATGTACATGACTCCCACAAATTTATTATTTCAACAAACGTCACATAAATGCAAGCTTCTACCTCTTTGTACGGTGGAGATGCAATTGGTTAGAATAGATCCACATTTCTCTTCAAATTTCGTCTTATATTTTTGGACTCATCGATCTATAATCTTTTGATTCAAGTCCACTGGTTGATAAAATCACAATTTGATATACTTTTTCTTGACGATCGTGTGAGTATTATTATGAACAGCTCTTTTGTACGATGGAAGTGTAATTTGTTAGATTCACGATATTTGGCCTCAGAAATCATCTGCAAGTATTTGCCGTGCAAAACATGTACTGAATATACATATACTCATCTGATCGGAATGCAATTTCCGTGATCAATTATTTCCTAGTCGCATCAAAACTGAACTACTTTCAAATTGAATTCAGACTCGATTTGTTCAACACATAATATCATTTATTCCCACCTTAATCCTTTGGTAGAATAAACTAATGAGTTAAATTTTATTTCTAGATATTTCATTTGCTATTTTACTTTTATGTAGATTACCATATATATTGCGTCAATTAGACAAAAATACTTTACATAATATAAAAAATAAGGGTGTGAAAGTGAGTCAATCCAATTCAGATTGGTTGGTTCATTACGGGTTGAATTATAAATAGGTCAGCTCAATCTAACTCACTTTTTTGGTGAGACATAAATTTTGCAATCCGATTTGAGTTGGTTGGTTCACTTACGAAATATCTTTTATTACAATTTATTTTATATATTTATTATATTATAATAAGAGTGAATTAATTCAATTTATTTTTTATAATAGTGGAATCAAAGTGTTCACTTAATTCTCAAAGTATTATTGTAAAGATAAGTTAAAGATTAAAGTATCAAGGTATATAACTTCATAAACAAATAAATCAAACATTCAAACGATTCAAATATTATAGAACAACCTTCTAGTATTTAAAAATATGGGATTATGAACCTATATAGTTATAAATAGTAAATAATTATAACAAAAAAAAATTAAAAAATTGTTGGTGGGTAAGTGGGTCAACCCACTTTCAACCTGGCTCAAACCCGTCTAATCCGTGAGTTAAGTGAGTCGTATTCTATTCAATTGGCTTTCGAAAAAAAGTAAAATTTTCTCAATTCAACCCACTCCCGTGGTAAGCTGGTTTGGCTTATGGGTTAGAATCCATTTTGACATCTCTAATAAAAAGGGTATAAAATGTTTTATTATCTTAGAATGTATTTAACCGAGTCTCATCAAATTTCTTTTAGAAGGAGTGATAGAGTTGCCTAGTGGAGAGAAGGAAGAGAAGAGATGAAAATGTCGTGGGTTTGATCTTTCATGCTAACAATTTAGAGAAATAAAATTAATTTGGTGGGATTTAAAAGAGATGGTGGGAGAGGTTCTGACTTCAATTCTTCCTCTAACAAAAACTAAACATATTATAATTGCTGATAAAAATCAAATTCCATTAGAATCATATTTTCTTTAGAAGTTATAATTCATTGCTTATTCATATTGGCTGCACTAACGATTAAAGAAGCGCATTAAAAAAATTTGAACTGTTAGTTTTTTTAGTGATATCAACATTTGTAAGGAAACGATTTAGCTTTAACCCTTATGCCCCATCTAATTTTTTTTGCCTGTTGGCGAAGGATTGAAATAGTCTGTCACAGTCTATTCAAACCTTCAGCCACGTGATGGCGCAAACTGTACAAGAATATATTTGAATGTGTTGTATAATTGTTATTTTGAGATAAAAAAAGAAGGAAAACGGTCTATTTCACAAATAAATTAAGAGAGAGTTTCGTATATGCTTAATTAGTGCAATTTGTTTTCGTAACAAAAATGATTTCTCTTAAATCAAAAGGTATTTTCCACATTTTAATTCGACGGACTAGTTTAGTTTGCCACTCAATCAATGAGTTGCCCTTTACAATTTCTAAACATTAAAAATATATAACATGCCTATAAAGTGTTTTATGAAGATGTGAGGGTTAGTTTGTTACTCTACTGCATTTTTTTTCTGCCAATTACAACAATTTCACAATTTATACCCGTGAAGAGTAATTTTATCCTCATTATCGATTTTGCTAAAAATATGTTTAAATATATATTTACTTTTTATAATTTTTTGGTTTTGATAATTAATAGATATAAGTTTTTTTTTAAGTTATTGTAAGATCTATTTTTGATTTAATATGTTTATTATGTTTCATGGAATCTTTGAAACCTAAATATTATAATCTACGGGATTTGTTCTCTGCAGTTATAGATTCAGAGAAAAAAAAAAGAGGAATCATTAACCCATGGTCCACTTAAAAATAGTTGAAAGTTTAACATGGTAATTGAGAATTTTAAATCTAACTTAACCCTAAAAAAATCGACTTGTAAAATGAAATTTATACCTCACTTATATATTATAAAATTGGCTTATCACTAGTCGGGGTGCGACTTCCAACGTAAACACAAGGAATAACATCAATCTCGACAGTAAGCCAGTTGTTCCAATCTTCAAAAATATCATTAATTTTGAGATGTTCATTGTATTGTAAGAGTTCACTCATTGTTGCTTGATATTTCGTGAATACTTATGATATTTAATATGCTGACAGTGTATCTGTTGGGGAATTTTGAGTATGCTTCATGTCACTTTGGTAAATAAAGTATGTGTTGAACTACCCTAAATACTCTCATTTTATATATATTCATTATCGTTGATAAAAAGAAAATATTTAAGAAATAAATCATAGGAACTAAAACAAAATTCATATAGGACAAGGAAATACGTAAACGGAAAGAATTTAGATCGATATAAAGTTGATACATGAAGAACAAAATGGTTGAAATAGTAATTAAGAAAGAACAACCAAAGTGGAACATATATAGTAATATCTCAAAATTCAACAGCATCATAGTAAACTTTTCTGCACGAGTATAAAGCCCATGTGAAAAGGAAAAACCATAAAACAAGAACTGTCTTGAAATTTAGTGTTCGTGCATGTCATGGCCTACGAAAAGCAGAGGTGATGTTAAGGAAAATGTCTTCTGTGCATGGAATGGTAAGGCCACCCATTGGATGATTGAATCCAAATTCTTCCTCTACGATGCTCAACAGTTGCTGAAATGAGGGTTGATTCAACACTGACACTGGAATCACAAATCTCTTCTTTTTACCCTCTCCTACGTACACAGCAAAGTGCCCTTTAGGCACATCGAGTGATGTTGCAGCTGCAATAGATCGACGAAGAATGTATTTTGCACTCAGAACACAAGGCAAACGAATAGCCATTACAGTATTATAGTGTTTGTTAGAAGTTCAAAGTGTTTTTCACAATTGGGTTGGGTGAAAAATGTTTAGGATATTCTTGTGTATTTATAGACGAAGGTGCGAGGAAGAATCAGCTCTGAAGGTGGAGAATAACGTGGGACACATGTATTCAAAACATCATGCAGTGTGTTCTCAAACCTGGGGGCAAAAAGGTGTTCATGACCTTCACTGCTCATTTATTGAAGGCGATGCTTTTTATGCTTTATTTGAATGGACTCATGAAAAATAAGAGTGTTTTAAACAGAAGAAAATAATAAAAATTTATATTATTTATATTACCTAAAAGAAAATAACACATGAAGGAAATATTTTTGTAAAATCTTGTTATTGCAAAATATGTTATCTGAAATTGTAAAAATACCACCGCGCCATTATATGTTTCAGTTCCTGGACAACCAAAACATATAAGACGAGGTAAAAATCAAGATCTGACTAGTGTTTATTTTTGTCATTATTAATACATCATTTTTGATTTGGATATTACAACAAATATGATTGTTGAGTTGTTACAACAAGATATTCATAATAAATTATGGAATTTTAAGATCATTCTTTTTTTCACAGTTATAAAGAGGTGGTCTTGTATTCTTCAAAAAGAAGACGATTCAATTCATATCTCTTTTTCTTTACGGTTTCTTTTCATCTCTTCTCCTTTATATCTTTCCTTTATTATCCTAAATTATTCATACTCTTTTAAATAATTTATCTTACCAATTTCTATCATGTTCAAGATATATCCGAAACTTTTTTGTTATACCCTAAAATATTTGTACATGCACTATAGGATCGTTTGAATACGCCTAAAAAATTTACATATCTGTGTTCCCATATTATTTTGACTACAAATATGTGAAAAATTTGTAGTAATTGGTAGAGAAATTTAGGTGGATAAGAAAATGCATTGGTTAGATTAGATCCACATTTGATTTCCCTGAAATATGATGTAATTGGTACATTAACAACATACACTGATCTGTACTCCTTTAATGAAAGTACACTGATTGGAGGGTGAAAGCCATTGATTTGATATTTGTTGACAAGATAGTATAAAAAGGCCATAGATCATAGATGAAATTTGATTAGATTGTACGATGAAAATGCGATTGGTTAGATCCATATTTCGCCCGCAAAAACCATCTGCATATTTATCTGCCGTGCAACACTTGTACTCATTATACTCATCTAATCACAATTCACCTCCACTAATTCCTATTCCGATTCCCTCATCAATTATTTTCTTGTCACCATCCAAACCTTACCTACATTATTCAAATTTAATTCACATGGCTGTGTTGCTCTTCAATTTATTTGAAACACTAGATTCATTTGTAAAATATTCATCAAATTATGCACACAAGTATTTACTATAAAATCCAGAATACAGACTTCAAGTTTACACGCAAATCGAACCAAAAGAAAATGGAGAAAAGAAGTGTTAGGTTTATAGAGATAAATTATTGAGGATATCAAACATCGATGAGACTTCCAACTAATCAGACCTGAGATTTAGAATTTAGAACAATGAGATCTGAGTCTAACTACATAAGGCATTGATACCACTCTTAATCTAAAATTTTAAGGTAATAAATTTATGGATGTTTATTCTTATATAATGCTTTATTTTTTTATTTTTAATCAATATAAGACTTAAATTCACTCTTAAATTCCTAAAAAAAAAAGTAACACATGTCTTTCATTGTTGTTTTTTTGTCGATGGAATTTAATCTGAAACACCAGTTGCATAGTAAAACCTTTCTACCATTCTAAATGGGTCAACTTTTCTTAAGACAATGTTGAAAAGAAAAAACCATGAGACAAAAACAGTCATATCATAGTCAGATTTACGTTGGTGACATGTCATAACCTATGTAAAGTTCTTGAAATGAAGACTGGTATCACAAACCTCTTCTTTTCACCCTCTCTCTCCACTGATTTTGCAGCTGCATGATTTGCAAAAAGATTAGATTAAAATCATTATTTCAGCACGATATTCGTTCAAGTTTTTCTATATTTTGTAGGAAAGATTTTAGGCAACACAGACATAGTTAATCAATTCCTAGGTGACATCACACCATTCAAACTTTATTCATTTTTTGAAAAAATTAATGATTTATGTGTAAAACTTAATAAGAACAAATGTGATGATGTATCTTTCAATAATTTATATTTTGTTGGGTGAAAATACAAGAGGTTAGATTACATCCACGTATATCTTCAATTATAATTATTGGCCGTTCAAGACATATGTACTGGTTGTACTTTTTTCAAGAACTGATATAATATTGGTATATCAGATCTTCATACTTAAACTCTGAACTTGGAAATCTATATCGACAATACAATTAGGTTTAAAATTCATTATTTTATAAGTTTTAACTCTGTGAAATTGTGTACAAAGCTAATCCTATTATAGAAATTCATTTTATTATTTTTTTCTGAAGTTTATCCGGAAGTGTACCTTGGCATAACCACGTTACAGCTGTTTGACGTGAAAACAGATAAGATCATCGTACAATACTTTTAAAACTCAAGTGAAGACACTTGGCAAATGAATAATAGCCGTTAATTATAGTATTGGTTAGAAGTTGAAAGAAGTCATTGTTTTCCACAATTGAGTGGGTGAAAGAGGTTGAATGCGTGAGTCTGCATGTGGAAATGGTTTATGAGTGTTGGATTATATTTTTTCTCACATACGAGAGTTATAGTCATACATGGGATATGATTATAATCATAAATATTGTAATTATATATATATATATATATATAAATTACATTTGTATTATATATAAAGTATTTAATATTATTTTTATCTTTAAAATTTTAAAACAGTGGTGTTATAAATCTTTATTTTGGTTGAGAATAGTTTTGTGAGTTAAAAAGTCTTACATTAGATAGAATAAACAAACTTAAACATTATATAAGAATAAAGATTCATAACATCATTTTTTTAAAGTTTTGGAGTAAAAGTGGTGTTAAAAGTCTTATATATGTAAGACTAATGTCATATAATCATATAGAACCATAATCTCTTAATATCTATAACCATATCATATGAAACATAACCTAACAATTCTTATACAGTGTTTAACTTTGTCTATTATATCCAATGTAAAATTTTTAACACACACTTAAACTATTTATAATAATCGGTATGGGCATTCAAAATATCGGTGGCTTACCAAATTAATTTAACATCGGTAGTAAAGTACGCTCTATCAATCAATTCATTATTCAACTTTTGTGCTGATTTATGATTTTTTTTTTTGTGAAAAATATCATCTAATATTTTGCCGTGCAAAACATACTCTTCCATTCATATTCCATTCATAATGCAATTCCATTTATGGGAAAGTAAAGCCCATGGATCTAATCATAGTGGAGTGTACCATTTGTTGACAAGATTGTGTAAATGATTAGAGTTCCATGTGGGTAGAATATCAACACACTTTTTTGTGCCATGAAAATTCAACTGTTTGGATCATATTTCCCCTAAAAAACAATCTAGAAATTTGTCTTACAAAGCATGTACGAATTATACGGATCTTATCAGAATGCAAGAACATGGGAATTCCGTGATGAATTATCCTCTGGTCACCGTCAAAGTTTAGCTAGATTCAAATTATTATCACACTACTGTTTATAGATATAAGTTGCAACATGTTTGCACAGCTTTTAATGTTTATCAAACTTTTCTTGCGATAAAGTTCACATTCCAATTCAGATACTTATATAGTATAACTTCATTGAAAGTGGATATTTTCTTCCCATCTTAATGTATATATTTTAGATAAGGTCTAAATCTAAGATCATAGAAGTTTAAAATGTTCTAAATACTGCATTTCATTTTGTGTCAAATAGAATTTGAAATATGCTCTCTAGTTGTTTCAGTTCATTAACTACCCTTAAAAAAAATGAGAAATGTTTGTTTAAATAAATTATAGGGTTAGTCATTTTGCCACTTAATTGCTGAGAAACTTTATTGTAAGAAAGGGTGTATTCACTTAAATCGATGAGTTTGAGTGGATTTGATAATAAATTATGTGTTGATTTTGTCAAGAGATTTAAATGTGATAGAAAGTAGATTTATAAGTAAAGTTTGTCACTAAAATTTTTTATAAAGTATTTCTTACAAAATTTATCACCAAAATGAAACTTGAATCCAACCATATAAGACATTAACATCATTCTGAACCCAAGACCATAAGATAATAAGTTTATGAATCTTTATTCTTATATAGATTCCTAACAACTTTTATAGATGAGTAATAGTAATCCTTCGATGGATTTTCTTACCACTTTTATTAAAATATTAATGAAGAAATATTTTCTTATAATTTCTTTCTTGGAAAATTTAAAAGTAATAATATTTTCTTAAGCTTGTAAGAGACTCCACTAACCACACCAACTGAATTTATCAAAGCAATGAGAATGATAATTAACGGTGTAAGAGGATTGAAAGACTTTCAATTTTTCATTTGAATTTTTATTTTATTTTTTATTTTTATTTCGTAAATTGGCCAACCCTTATCAATTGGACTCTTTGTTGTTTCAGGCTTTACATTGGTCCAATACAAATTCAGAAGAGCAGCTAGCATTACAAATTTGAAACAAGTGAAGTGAAAGTAACAACAAAAATAAAATAGATAAGATAAATGTGGTGGTATAGAAACATTGAGTTTTATTTGGGGAAACCTATGGTTGATTCCAGAAACTTGGGTTGGGTTGGCAAAGGATAAGATTGATCATGTCTCCTATTTTTTTGAACAGTAAGTGACTGTACATATTTCTGGAAAAAATTTGACTATACATAAAATGTGTAGTCACACTCTTTGCAGTAGCAATTGTTTCAATATTAGCTGGCTGGCTATGCTTAAATATTCTATCATCACTCTATTCCAAATCAGTCACAAACTACATCAATTTCTTGTGATTTTAGAATTCTTTCAATGGGTGATTGTTTGCTCTCTGAGTTTTTAGTATAATATTTTAAAAGAGCACAAAAGATAACATTTGCCATGTGTCACAAACAGAATTAATTAAACGCAAAATAAATAAAAGACAAAACAATTAAACTTTTGCATAAAGAAGGAAAAAAGAAAACTATTTTTGTAAAACAAATTCCTAATTTCTCATACGTCAACTTATACATCTTGATTTTTAAATAAATTAAATGAGGTTTTTTATATAAAATTAAATGCAGTTTTTTTCTTTAATGTTATTTCTATTGTTGTACTTTCTCTTAATTTGTTGTTGTAGTTTGTGCATCAGTGCATTTTGTGTTCTCGAACTCACCTTTTACGTTTTGATTATGTCTTAACAAGTGATGATAATAAAATATTATTAATTTAATATATAAAATATAATTATTTATTAAAAATAAAGTAAAATGTATCAGAAAATAACTCTTGATAAATAGAGAAAAAAAGAAGAAGTAGAGATAAATCATTTCATAAAAAAACTTGTAAAAATAATGGTTAATTTTCAAAAATTTAATAAATAATTATATTTTGAAAGGTAAAATTGGTATTTTGAAATGTGGATACAAAAGAAGAAATAGTCTTTATATATTGTTATAAATTTATTAAAAATAAAGTAAAATGTATCAGTAAAGATTCAAAATAAAGTAAATTGTATCATCAAAGATGAAAGGATAACTGTTGATAAATAGAGAAAAAGAGAAGAAGTAGAGATAAACCATTTTATAAAAAAGCTTGTAAAAATAATTGTTAATTTTTAAAAATTTAATAAATAATTATTTTAAAGTGTAAAATTAATATTTTGAAACTTGAAGATAAAAAAGAAAATTGTTATAAAATAAAGGTAATAAGAGAGACAAAGGAGAGGAAGAATAGAGAATGAGAGAGTAGGGAGCAACTTCTGTTTTTATGTATGTCTCATTACTGATAGGACGAGTCCTATTTATAGGTA
>Ga0099822_1002761_pt1 | contig 22075 bp, 12 predicted proteins | sample CowpeawhiteBW_FD_76839 | JGI IMG/M metagenome (GOLD analysis project Ga0099822, IMG submission 76839) | Root nodule microbial communities of legume samples collected from California USA - Cow pea white BW | ecosystem: Host-associated > Plants > Roots > Nodule | place: USA: California | collected... | reverse complement strand
GAGATATTCGTCTAAAGACGTAGACCATGGATGACATGGTGGTGGCCATGTGATATGGAATCAAAGGATGTAATTCCTTTGGTGTGTTTGTATGTATATATGTTTTATGTATATGTTGTTTAAAGTGTTAGCTCACCCTATTTGCTTGTGTTTGGTAATGATCGTGTACGCGGTATACGGGAGCAGAGGATGTTGTAGATGGATCTGGTGAGGACGAGAGCCGGAGCGGGGCTAGTCTTTAAGAAAGATTTATCAGAGTTTTTATGATTTATGGTTTTTAAATAAATTTGTAAACACCTATGTGATCAACTCTTATATTTTATTCGAGTTTATAATTATGGACTTTGGAATAATTTTGAATGTAATAAATGTTTTAAATTTCCCGCGTTTTTGGGAAATGAAGTGAAATACATGAGGTATATTTATTATGTTTTTATTTTATTATTTGAAATCTGTAATATCCGAACGAGATGTTACATCAAGTGTGATATACATACACACATACACACACACACACAAACACATACGCACACACACACACACACACACACACACACACACATATATATATATATAGTCAATTTATTATTTTATTAAAATAGACTCATGAAGAACAAGGAATGTCAGGAGAACCTCCTTGTGGTTGTTCTAAGGGCCAAAGAAATCAAGAAATCATGTATTCCAAAGCCAATTCTGAGGTTTTCCTAGTTTCTCAAATGCTCGAAAATTATTAGATCTTTCACTATGTTGGATAAAATCCTTCTTTCTTAACCTATTATGATTGTAATGTTTTAGGCAAAGTACTTGAACATTGATATGATTTGGGATCGCCTTAGTGATGTCATTAACATAATCATACACAAAGACGAGATATCCAAGGGAGACCTCTTACCCTCATGCGTTGAAGGTACTTTCATTTTTTTCATCTTTTGTGGATGTTGCACTTTTGAGTGTTTGAAAATCCTATTTTGACAACTCAGTGTGTAGAGTCAAAATTAGTGGTTTTGAGTTGGTTAGTGACGTTCATTTTTTTTTTTAAATTTCTAGGTTGGTTCATTGTTTTGAAACAATTGCACTTAACCTTTTTTACGCATGTTATTCAATCAATTAATGCAAATTCACGTATATTATTCAACCAAATGTGTAAATTTATGTTTGTTATTCAACCAACAAACATGAATTTATGTTGGAGATTTTAACTGACGTATATTTACGTCTCCCACAATTATATCTAACCTAAAACAAACATGAAAAGCCTAAAATAACAGATGTAAAAAATCATAGATGTCCATTGTGTTCAAAATGTTTATCGCATGTAACCACTTAATGAAAAAGAACTTGCCACATAGGTGTAATTGTTGCCTTTGTCTTCCAAGGACAAGTGAATACTTATTGGTGAATATAGTGGTGGTACAATCTTAATTCTGCCAGTGGGATACTCGTTTGGGATGAATTCCTATGCTGCAACAAAAAGGTAATGTTTCAAAATTATATACCAAGTGACCACTTTGTGAAAAAGCAACTACCACATATGTAAACATATTATAGAGTTGTGGTTGGATAAAGTATAGTCAGTTTGGTAATTATGTCAGTGAGTTTCACTAAATGCCTACAGGTGACTATTATATGCAAAATGTATATCTTAAGTTACCACTTAGTGAAAGAACACTTGACACTGTCATTTTCACAACCACATACCTTTAGTCGTTGTAATGAGAAAATTCACGTGGAGTTTGTTAAGAGACTACATTTGTTAAAATAAATTTAGTCATTTTTATTATTGATTTTGGATTAAAATTATAAAATTTATAAAATTTAGTGACCGAAATTAAAGAAATCAAATTTGTGGATAAAATTTAAAACAAACAGAATTTAGAATTTAACTATCTTAAAATTATTATTTTTAAGTAAATTAATATATCTTTTTCTTTATTATATTCAAAAATTACCTTTACACAAAATTAATGTATTAATTACAAATTTCTTAATAAAATATGTTTTTCACGATAATGTGAATTTTTAAAAAAAATATTACATGTTTGTTACTTATTTTAATTTTTTTATTGTTTGATTTCTTGTAAGAAATTGAAAGGATGAGAAATGATATAATTAGTTTTTATTGTGCGGCAAGAGAGAAAGAAAACAGTTTTAAAATGGTGGTACTACATCAATAGTAAAATTTCCAAAGCGTTTTTACTTATTTCTTTTCATTTATCTTCATCTTAATTTTTTTTTACCAAACACGTTTAATTTATATTTGTGCACATTTTCATTTTTTTTATTTTCATTTTCCTATATTTATATAAATATATTGTTTACTAAACAAAACACTTAGTAAATGCATATTTACATTGACATACATAATTTCTAAAACTACCCTCAAAAGGGTCAAGTGTGCTAAAAAAATATTGCATCATACATGTGTGAACATTCTACGGTTGATTAAGTGATTGTGATAGTCAATGCTCATTTCAAATTTTATTCAATTTGAAAAAATAACTTATACTAAAGTTGACGGAGGGTCTATCTATAATATTATTTGCAACATTAAAAGAACATTCAAAAGGATAAATGGTAGCAAAGAATCTATGATTTGTCAAGATTTTAACAAACATAAAAATTGATTTCCTCTAATTGTATATGGTCGGTCAACAATGATTGAATAGATCAAATTATCACTCATGTACTTTTGTTTAAATAAATTTCAAACCAACTACCACACTACAAGTAAAATAATAACATTAACGAAAATAATATAATGATATTACAGGAGATTAGGAAGAGATATTTGAAATCCTTCTTGTGTGTTTGGATAAGATAATTTATAAATGTAATTTATTTATTTGAAAAATTAAAAAATTTTATATTAAAATGATTTGTTTGGATAAAATAGTTAGAAAGAAATTGAAATTTAAGAAAATTTGGAAGATATTTAAAATAAATAAAACAGAAAAAATTCAAATACACTAAAAAATCTAAAATGTTTAAAATTTCTCTCCTTTTCACTCTACTCACAAAGGTCGATCCAAATGGGTTTAGGCTAACAATTCAATAAGCATGACTGAAAACTCAGTTGGGTCAATTCGAACTAAAGACTCAACAAAGTCGACTCAAGCTGAAAATCAAATCGATTCGAACTAGGTTGGAGTTTTAGAAGAATTGGTATGAGCCAAAGGTTGAGACATGTTGTCCCGAACGGGGTCGGTTGGATTAAATGTCGAGATGATTCAGCACAGGCAAAAGATCGAGTCGAGTCAGTCTAGAACGAAGTTCGAGTTGAGTCCGCTCAGAAAGAAGATAGAATTAACTTGTTTACAACTAAGTTAAATGTAAACATTATTTGATTTTTTCATAAATTGATCTCTTAATCTACTCTATTTTGTCATATATATACTACCTGTACTATTTTCTCAAACCTTCTAACATTAACAAAAATTATTTTTAAAAACTAAATTGAATTATTATTTTAATATAACTTTTTAAAATGAAATTACTCTTAAATATAATACATTTCAATGTTTTATACGATTCAAACGTAAATCATACACTACAAGAAAATGTCTCATTAACAACCAATTTTAATGATCAAAATTTGTTACTCACTATAGTGACCAATTTAAGATATTAATTTATAAACAAATTCCTTTAGTAACAAATACTAACTAATATTTAGTGACCAATTTCCTTTAGTAGGTAAAACCTTAGTAACTAAATATTAAAAACCAATTTAGAGACCAATTATAATTTTTTATTCATAATAGAGACTATTTTATTAACCAATAATTTTTTTATTTTATAAATTGGTATCTAAATTGGTATAATAATTTATAGTCACTAAAATTAATTGTTTATAAAACATTTTCTTATAATGATAATTGAATTTGCTCAAAATATAATACAGTTTATTTAAATTATTACAATTTTTAGAATTAAAGTTTATGCATTTTACACCCTTAACTCCAAAGTTTATTTTATTTGTTTTTTATAAAGTGGACACGAAAGTAATTAAGCCATGAGAGTAGGGTTTTCGAAAGAGTGTCCATCACATAGAATCCAATTTACTGTTCTTTTTAGTGATTAATGACATCTTGGTTCTCATAAAAGAGATAAAGATGGCCAACCTTTTAAGTTTTTTTTTTTTTTTTCTCTCCTTTTCATCATATAACAGTCACTTCTGTTCTTGATGGCTATGGAATTGACTTTCCCTTCTTCTTTCTTTTTTTTCCTTCTCTCTTTTTTTTTTATTCATTTCCGACGTGGAAATTATTCTTCCCACGTAATCATGACCTGGAAATTCTCTCAGTACTTATCCTTCTTCCCATGCTTCAACTCTTTGAAGCCATGCACACTCTTATTCCAATAAACAAACAAGAAAACGACAACAAACATAACATTGTTTTTTGCTAAACAATGACATTACTAGGTTGATTAAGAACAAGCTTAGGTTATTGTTTTACATTAAATACATGCAAAATCACGCGGATGATGAAATGTACAGTCCATAGATTTTGTATTTGATTATTTATATTCTCGTATAAGATCATGATTAATATAAATTTGGTTATAACGTTCTCATCATTTAAAAATCATCATATACTATGTTGATTAATTTCGTCCCTGTCCCTTTCCACCATGTTCTCTACCCTGTTCTTTCTTTTCTATTCTCAAAACCAATCATTGTTTCAAGAAAATCGATGGTTATTGAAAGCCTTTTGAGTTTTGTGTTGAAAGATAAAGCACAGTTGCTTATACGATTTGTTCTTCTCGATTACCAATCATTTTATACAATTCATTAACAAAAATAAAAAATATGTTATCTAAAATAACTTTTTGACATCTTATTCATAAAATAAGTTATTGATATCTTAAAATTGATTTGTATCTAAGTTTTTTCTTATTTATTTTAAGTTTAAAATAAGTTTAAATATATTAATATTATCATGCATCAATTTTAGAAGTAGAAAAGAACTAATTTAATGCTGTATACAATTATTAAAATCAGCATCCAACCAATTATATAAGTGGATATTCATGTAAAAGCACGTGTGAGGTCATCTTTTTGAAACCAATGGCTCTCTTACACAGTTTAACATTGAACAAAGACAATGCATTATTAAACATTCATTGGTTGTTATTATTGCATTTATTTCTATACCAGTACTGTATACTTTATTTTAATAGTACCTTGTTTTAAATTTTTAATTTTCAAACTACATTTTAAATTTATTACATAGAAATATTATTATAGTTAAATGTTACAGTTTAAAATTACATTTAAGTGTACCTAATACTAATGTGTGTGGACGTGTGAAACATAATATTCTTATTTAACCATAATTTTAGAGTAATATTAAAGACTTTTTTTTCATGTTTTCTATAAAATTATATATTTTCTCTTTTTTTATCCTACTCATCCATAATTATGTTTTAATATTTTTTATTTATTTTACTTTATTTTTAATAAATATAAATTTATTTCACATATAAATTTAATAACATTATAATATTATGTTTTATAAATATAATATGATTTAAAAGATACGTCTATGTTTACGCGAGTCTTTATAACATCAAATTATACAAAATTAAACCAAAACAATAAAAATATTATAAAATTACATTTAAGTGTACCTAATACTGATGTGTGTGGACATTTGAAACATAATATTCTTATTTAACCATAATTTTAAAGTAATGTTAAAGATTTATTTAAAGGAGTTGATTGGAAATGTAAACTATATTCAAAATAATACTAATATACTCTATCATACTTTTTAATTTGTTTATAGTAAAATTTAACATTTTTAGCATTTTATTAATTAAAGTAAACTTTCCATAAACAAATAAGTAGAAAGTAATTACAGGTAGCAAATTATGTTCCAAAGAACCTTGATAAATTCTAACATCACGTGCAGCTGCAACAGGTGAAACAGAATTTTGTTTTTGTTTTCCATTTTATACTTTTTAAAGTTATTCTAAAATAATGTTGGACAACATTCATCGTTGCATAAGTAAATCACATATCAAATTAAATTATTCATTGAACATGTAATAAATGGTTGTTTTAATTTAATTAACTGCTTTTAAATTTAATCCTAAATATATCACTGAATTAAATAAATTGTTTTCAAGAACTGAATTAAATATTTTAAACAAACTTTCATAGACACAAATTACAATAAAAAAATATATCTCTTGGGAACGACAATAATAAAAGATATTTATAATTGTGACAATAATTTATTATTTTATTTATTGGGAGAATATATGCTAATTTGAAGAAGCAACTGACCCTGGTCTTTCAAAGCAGATAAAAAGGTTGGAATCAAATTACTTTTCTTCAAAAGAATTGATAGATTCCATGGTTTTTGCAAGAAATGAAAATTGAAATTACAATAATCTTAAATTTTAATTATTCAGAAAATGGAGAGAGAGAAAAGAGAGTGCACGCGCCAAGGCGTAGAGCGTGGAAAGATAACTCTGGCATTCTGAAAACTTTACAGAGTGGATATATATGACTTGACTTCATTTTTAGCACAACCTTTTCCTTTGTTTTATAGAAGTGAGAAAAACAGAACAGTGAGACAGAGAAGAGAGAGAGAGTTTCAGACCAAGCTCTTAGCTTCGTCATTGTACCTTTCCAAATTTGCCTTTGCCTTTTTCCTTGTTCCCAGCTCCTTCTTTTACAAAGGTTAGGGTTTTACGCAAGTTTCAACTACTTAACAATAATTATCAGTTTATTATTATACGCCAAATTCCCCTTTTTGATGCAATGCCTTGTGTGTGCTTACGTTCCCTTCCTTTTCATCACTCTTACACGCCAAGTTTGTTTCTCTTCACCACTCCTCCAACAATTGTAACTACTTCTTATAGCACAATCTAAAAAACAAATTCTCTGCATTTGCCAACCTTCTTTTGCTCTTCATTTATTTACTTTTTACTAGTGAGTTCGCCTAATTCACTATTTTATTTTATTTTATTTTATTTATTTGTCAGGTTTTAATTTTTGTTTCATGTTTAATGCTTCGTGTCAAAGTATGCATTGTTTTTTCTTTTGATCTCGTGGTGTGTTTTTCTTATTTACGGCGTGAATGGATGGGATGTGGACCTTTTTGGTAGGTTTGATTTTTGGATTTGTTGAAGTGGTGATAATAGCTTCAAGGAGTTGACCGGGTTCTTCTTCAGTTAAGAGGATGGTTCTGTGATTGGGTTCACTGAGAGGAGTGTGCTGAAGATTAAGGGTGTGGTGGAGATCAATGGATTGGAAGAGATCTGCTTTGGAGTGCCAGAGAGTAAAGATCTGTGGACAAGTTCTGTTGGGATTCTTGTTGATCTGCACAATTCACACTTCAAGTGCTGTCACCGATCCCACTGATGGTAAGGATTCTTACTCTTTTGGTATATTGAGATTTGGCATTTTGCGTGGTCTCCCTAGTGAATGACTGTAGATTCGGTGGTCACACTGGTGTAGTGGACCGTTGATAGTGCAGGCTTCTGGGACTTCTTTTTGTTTTGAATATTGTGTTTCTCAATGGTGGTTGAAGTCTATCTTCTTCTCTGCTATGACGACGATCAAATTGGATTTCATGTGTTCTTAGATGATTCTTTGGGGTTGATATCCTTCTTCCCCTTTAAAACTGAAGTAATTACACTTTGTGTTCCCGTGGCTATTCAGTCTATTGTTAATTGCTATGTTTGAATGTCCCTAATTTAATGTTTAATAATTAGCATTATGTTTAATAATGAACAGGATGATTGTAATATTCATGTTTAATAATTGGTCTTTTCGTCTTTAAATGAGCTGAATTGTGAAGTGTGATTAGTGTAGCCAAACAAAATATTTATGAATTACTGAACATATTTTTGATTTGTCATGTCATATATCTGAAGTCTTTAGGAGTTCTAAAGTTTTCTGATTGTATCAGTTGCTGCAATTAATAGCTTATATGCTGCACTGGGATCCCCTGTTCTTCCCGGGTGGGTTGCTAGTGGAGGAGATCCATGTGGAGAAGGGTGGCAAGGCATTCTGTGTAATGGGTCATTCATACAAAAAATGTATGTTATATTGTTATCACTCTGGCTTCATGTTGATATGTTGATTAGAATCTGAACAAAATAGATAATCACAAGTTTTCTTATCATCTTATATATCACAGAGTTCTAAATGGTGCAAATTTGGGAGGAGAACTGGGAGATAAACTATCAACTTTTGTTTCAATCTCAGTAATGTAAACATAACTCTCTCTCTCTCTCTCTCTCTCTCTCTCTCGTTCTTCATTTATCTGTGTAGATGCACATATGCATGAACGTGTACATGTTTGCGCATCTATTGCTTTTTCTCGCTCATGTATTTCTGTTGTCATTCTTCTTATAGTACATATAAATTTCTTCTGCATCCTCTTTACTTTTTGCTATGTATTTTGGAGGTAGTGATCTAAGCAACAACAACATTGGAGGAAATATTCCATCTAGTTTACCAGTTACCATGAGAAACTTGTATGTAATAACCCAACTCTGATACTAGCTATTACCAACAATTTGTGCAAAAAGGCGTGATGGATTGTATTTTCAGTTTTCTTTCAGCCAACCAGTTTACTGGAAGTATTCCAACCTCTTTATCCACTTTGGCTGGACTGACAGACATGTGAGTTTGTTGCTTCTCCTGTTTTATATTAAGTTTTATGCAAGTTCATTCAATTTATATCGAGTTATCTCCTTTCAGGTCTCTTAACAACAATTTCTTAACTGGAGAAATACCAGATGCTTTTCAGTCACTTACGCAATTGATCAATCTGTATGACCCCATTTAATTTAGCTCTTTTGGATGAAGATTCTTTGCTTCCTTATATATTAAAATATTTGATTGAGGCATTACCTATTGTGCAGTGATTTATCTCATAATAATTTGAGTGGGGCATTGCCTTCTTCTATGGATAACTTGTCATCTCTGACCACCCTGTTAGTATTTTGTCTTAGCAAGATCAAATTCTGACTTATTTTTTGTGCCAAGCAAACTCACTATTTCCTTGTTGGCAGACGCTTACAAAACAATCAATTGTCTGGGACACTTGATGTCTTACAAGACCTTCCTCTGAAAGATTTGTACTTCTCTTAACCATGCCTCTTGCTATTTAGTTTATAAAGTTGTTTTAATTTTGGATTTGATTCCTTTTAAAATGTGTATAGGGTTAGATGCTATCTTTCTTATTTTAGTACTACTTGATTCTCTGAAATTTATGCTTTTCTACCCTTTTTGAGCAGGAATATTGAGAACAACCAGTTTGCTGGCCCAATACCTCCAAAGTTGCTAAGCATCCCAGCCTTCAGGTGAAAGTCTTAAAAAATCAAGAACTTTATGTATTTTGCTTCTTTATGCTTAAATGGGATGATACCTTGAATTAGTAAATGGGAAGATGAAGATGGAAGTAGGTGGTTCAGCTTTTCTCTAGTTAAGTGGCCAGGAAAAGTAAACACATTATCTATGATTAGTCTCAAGAGTCAATGTTACACACCATTTCCAATTTGTAATAGTTACTGTGCATTAAGTAAGATGCACTTGTGTTGCGCTCAGATTGGTTATTATGGGGGCATTACCTTGAGTGGGGTATACTGTTTGTGATTCTGGATCATTTAAATGACATAAGATGTGAGTAGTTTAAATTGTACTGAAAGTAATACTTGGGGGTTAGCAATAGCAGGACTTAACGTTTTGTTTTGGCTTATCATATCCGGCTATCCTGTAGCTTGCTATTTTTTCTTTGACTGTGAGGTGTTTGTTTCTTGCTTGAAATTTATTCTATTATTTATTGATTTTGGTCCCCTCAGAATTTGGATTTTGAAGTATATATATTTATTTTGTAGCTTTAGATTTTAAAGGTGATATATTTGTTATTTAGGCAAGCTGGAAACCCATTTAATGTTAATGGTACAACAACAACTCCGGCTTCTTCACCTCGCTCCCCAGCAATAGCACCACCAGGAACTCCTATTTCTGGGACACCACCGGGAACTCCCATCTCTGGGTCACCACCATCTTCTGGCCGCGTACCTACTAAACAGGCCGATGGACCAGCTGCAGCAAATGAATCGCACACTGGGAAATCCAAAAATTCCACAAAAAGGGTGGTTTGGATATCTATTGGTAGTGTGTTGGGGTTCATTATTTTGTTACTAGGATTCATTCTCTTTATTCCAAGATGCAGCAGAAGAGAACGGGATGGCAGAAGGTCCAAGCATCAAATTGGTGCGTATGGGGCTGAAAGGGAAATGCCCAGGGGTAATGGGAGTTCAGTCCAACCACCTAGTCAAATTGAAAAAGGTAAATAAATATATCCAGTCCTTCATTTTTTTTTATCTAGCTTTTAATTACTCATTGGAATGATTATCCAATTCAAACCTTTTAATTTTAAACAATTATCATTTATTAAATCAGTACCGGTAGGGGATGTTCCCAGGCCAAAAGAGGAACATCAGGTAGAGAATAGGACAGTCTGGGCTAATTCAAGGCCAAAAGAAGGTCGTCAGGCAGAGATCAGGACAGTCTCGGCTATTCCAAATCCACATACAAATCCACGGAGTGAGCAAGAGAAGGATGTGCAAAGAATGGCAACAATACCAAACCCAGGCGATCATGAGATAGATATTAGTACACTAGAAGTATATTCAATGCCTCCTCCCCCTCCACCCCCCCCACCTCCTCCACCACCACCTCCACCTCCACCTCCTACTACTGAGAAGGTGACTGTTGAGCCAGCCACATCGCGCAGAGCAACAAATGTCACTAGGCACAAAAAAAGTTCAGTTCCTACTTTTACAAAGTTTTTTGGTATTGCATCCCTTCAACAGTATACAAATAGCTTTTCTCAAGAAAATCTTATAGGAGGAGGCATGCTTGGTAATGTGTATAGAGCTGAGCTTCCTAATGGCAAGGTAGCATTGTTGCTTATCAATTACATTGAATATGTCATATCTTTCTTGACTTTTATCACCTTTGAATTTGCAATAATGGCTACGTTTCTCTTGTTGATACTTTGTCCTTTTCATTAGCAGTTTCTCGAATGGTTTTGTAGTTGAACAGACATTGTCTTCGCGTTTGTTCTTGTTTCAACATTTCTAGCCTGATGTCAAAATATAGTGTAGTATGCAATTTTTTATTAATGCTGTTTGTGGTTTCTTTTCTGATGGTTGTTCTTGCATGGTGATGTGAATTTTACACACTTAGACTTTCTTATTTTAAAAATCTTATACAAGCACTACTCTTCCTGGAGATGCAATTGCGGTATATGTATTGACGGCTCCCTCTCTTGCTAACGCAATTACTTGTTTCTGTTACATCCATGATTCTTGAACTACGTTCAACGGTATAAGATTGTTTATTCAATATTTTTTGAAGTTTTTTCTTGGATGACATGGTAAATGGCTAAATGCATATATTGATCAATCAAAGTTTTAACTACTGATATCTGTTTTCCTTACTCAATAAAATAATCTTTGTGTTATCACTTCATTGCATGCATATCTGACACTTGACTTCCTTTATAAATTGTTAGTTTCTTGCTGTAAAGAAACTGGACAAGAGAGCTTCAGATAACCAGAAGGATGAGGAATTTCTTGAATTGATTAATAGTATTGACAGAATTAGGCATGCAAATGTTGTTGAGCTTGTTGGATACTGTTCCGAGCATGGTCAGAGGCTTCTTATATATGAGTACTGCAGTAATGGGTCACTGTATGATGCACTCCACTCAGACGATGACTTCAAAACAACACTCTCATGGAATACTCGAATTCGAATAGCTCTTGGGGCAGCCAGAGCCTTAGAGTAAGTCAAGTAGCTATTATCGTGAAGAAAATATTTGCTCAAGCTTGTTATTTTAGCTTATGATAGGTTCAAAGGTTTTTGTTTGTAGCTGACCAAATCATTGTTTGTCAAACTAAGAAAATATTTGCTCAAGCTTGTTATTCAGTCTCTTTAGAGAGCTATAGGATTTTCTATAATTTATGCAAAAACGTATTTGGATGCTGTGTGGTGGGAACTTATTTTTTAAACTTATGTTTTATGATACAAAATTTGATGTTCTGAATATAATATTTTTCTTGTCCTTCAACAAGATATCTGCATGAGTTATGTCAGCCACCTGTAGTACACAGAAATTTGAAGTCTGCCAATATTCTACTTGATGATGATCTATCCGTGCGGGTCTCTGATTGTGGTTTAGCTCCATTAATAGCGTCAGGAGCAGTCAGTCAGGTAAGATAGCATTTGATATTGTAAAAGTTTTTTCAACACAACGAGGGACATGATAAACATTTTACTAGGTTGATGTACTTCATGCTACTGAAGGAAGATTTCTTCTTAAATAGCTTGTCATTAAATAAGCATGTCAATGCCGTTTGCATGATATAAGTGTGTTCGTATTCTGTGTATTGTTAGCTCTCGGGGAACCTGTTAACTGCTTATGGCTATGGAGCTCCTGAATTTGAGTCTGGAATATACACATATCAAAGTGACGTGTACAGCTTTGGAGTGATCATGTTAGAACTTTTGACTGGCCGTCGGTCCCACGACAGGTTAGAATGACGACATCGTAATCAAAGTACTTCAGTCATATGTTTAACTTTCTTATCAGTTATTGTTTGGAACATCCTCCACAGGACACGTCCCCGGGGTGAGCAATTTCTGGCCAGATGGGCAGTTCCCCAACTTCATGATATTGAAGCCTTATCAAACATGGTTGATCCTGCTTTGAATGGAAATTACCCTGCAAAATCATTGTCAAATTTTGCAGACATTATCTCTAGATGCCTTCAGGTGATTGATTATCTACGTCCAGTTATTGTTAGCTTATTTATTTCATCTTTATTCTATGGAATTAATTTTTTTTCCTTGAATGTATGTAATGTAATGCAGTCCGAGCCAGAATTTAGGCCAGCAATGTCCGAGGTTGTCTTATACTTACTAAATATGATAAAGAAGGAGTCTCAGCAAGGTGAATCAAATGAAAAATGAGAATGGTGATGACATTTGTTTGTGAATTAATCATAATGTGCAGAGAATCACTTGATGAATTTCAACTAGTAGAAATTTCATGTCTGAGGAGCCCAATTAGTTGTCTCCATGCTTCATTATTTCCTACTAACCTATTCAACATTCAATGCCAAGTTCTAGCAGGAGTTTTTGTCCTATCAACATAAGAGAATTGAATTGTTGTGATCAACACTTGTATCTGTAGCCATCGTATCTCATAATTTCATAGTTGATTAGACCATTGCCATGTTAGTATTGTAGAGGTGTGCTAACTAACCCATTTATTTCATAATTGTTTCCAAATTGTGGTTTTTAGGTTTTCATCCTTCACAATAAAAATTGTTGATCATTTGTACCAAATCAGATAGGCATTGTAACTTGATATTTATTGTTCTTTGTACACTTCAAAATTAATATCTATTGTTTAGTTGTGCTTGTGCTTGTGCCCGTTTGATCTATTGATAGATGAATTGTTACATTTTCTCTTTCAAAGATCACAGTTTATTAATTTTAGGTGCAAAATAATTGTTTTCAAGTTCTTTGAATTTTATTTCTTAGATATCGTTAGGATATCTTTGTTTTCAGGGATTATATATAAGTCATAAGTTTCAAGTTCTGTAGTTTTCTATTAGGGTATTAGAGTATGCTGATATGATATATAATTTAAAATTCCAGATCATGAAAATAAGAAATTATTTTTCTGGCTTAAAAACATTAAAAATGAAATAAAATATTGATTAATTAAAGTTTGGATATTATAAGATTTAATCATTAAATAAAATATTAATTACAGATCTAACATTTTCTATACAACAGAAGCAATGGGATTTGAATCTAGAATTCCATGTAGGATAATTATTAGCCAATTGGATTAATCAAGAGTGTTTTTTCGTCTCGGTCAACACATATTCTTTCTCGTACCTAAGATTTGATATAGGTCATTTTCAAAGTTATCATTATAAATACTTAGACTCAAATGGGTATTAGGTATGCATGGATATTAATTCAAATCATGGCCACTCAAATCAACAAATAAGAGAAGAAAAAGAAAAACCATGTACTTGTAGGAAATTAGATGAAGTGCTTCTATATCCTACTTAAAAGGTCCACAACATTACACCTCATACAAAGTTATTTGTCTAATCGGGCAAGTTTTATATGTGGCTCATGTTAAGTGTATACTCTTTAGGCTGAGTATTAAAAATGTAGGAAATGAAAAAAATAATTTTTAAAAATACTAGTGTACACAGAGGCGTGATAGCGATTGTGCTTACACATTTTTTAATTATGAATAATAGTATGTTAGTAAGTGATAATAGTGTAATGATATTAAGTTAATATATAAAGTAAATTTATATTTATTAAAAATAAAGTGAAATAAACAGAGAAATTAATTATTGATGAATAAAAAAAGATAAACAATTTTATAGAAAATAGATAAAATTAACCGTTAATTTTAAAAATTTAATAAATAATTATATTGTGAAGGGTAGAATTGATATTATAAAATGTGGACACAAAAGAGAGAATCTTCTTTATATTCTTAATATATTAATTAATAATTAATAACTAGCGTAAACACATGCGTTATCGCGCTTGTGTTTACATATTTTTTAAATATGAATTATATTATATTAGTAGATGATAATAGTGTAATATTATTAAGTTAATATATAAAATAAATGTATATTTATTAAAAATAAAATGAAATGAATAGAGAATAATTATTGATGAATAAAAAAAAAGAAAAAAGAAAATCCGTTTTATAAAAAATAGGTAAAAGTAACCATTAATTTTAAAAGATTTAATAAATAATTATATTATAAAGGGTATAATTGGTATTATGAAATGTGGACACAAAAGAGGGAATCATCTTTATATATTGTTATAGATTATAGATGATTTGTGTTTCAAGAGAAGTATTGATGAAACATAATAACACTACATCAATTCAACACCTTAACACAATGACTATATAAATATTTTTCTTTGATGTTAAATTTTTTTTATTTCTACCCAATGTGAAATTTACTCTCACATTAAAGAATATAAAAAATTTTAATCCTCAATAAAAAAAATAATAGAGGTTAAATTAAAAGTATCTAAGACTTAAAACTTTATTAAACCTAGAATTAACTATACTTTGTATGTGTTAAGTAACATAAACATGATTAAAGATATTAACTTTTAAAGTTAATCACTAATATAAAACTAAGTCATTTTCCCTTCTATGATACATTAAGTGTGTAATGCTTCTTGTTTGGCCTCTAAAAATATCAAAATTAAAATTACTTCTTAAAAACACGAATCATTGACACCTTAATTCTTGGATAGATGAAAGCTAATCAATAAATATTGTTGAATACATCAAACTTCAAACTTTTATTAAAGAGAGAAAGATCTTTCAAATAATTTTCTTACAAGTTCAGGCTTGCCTCCACCCACAAATTTGATATACTATTACAATTAACTTCTTGATCTTTGGTTGTGACCGACAAAATTGTATGACTTCGGCTTTTAAATCTTTACTATTCAGTGTGACCCACAAATTTAAGAGTTTTTGCTTTATAATCTTTACTATATTCTTGTCCATTTTATGCCTAACACTTCTTATTGGTTCATCCATATTGTCTTATTGGCAGTTTCCGTCATTCTAACATATCTTCATTATCATGATAAGGATTTGACTATGATGTGCTTTCTCCATATTCTTTTGTTGCACTTTTATCTTTTATTGATCTAGCCTTCTACATTTGTTCTTCAAATTCTTCAACAAAAGTGGTTGAAACTAATTATGTGATTATTTTTTATTTTTCTACTAAGAAGAGTTTTTCAGAGCTTTTGTCTACTGAAGAAGATCAGAGGCTAAAGTTTATTGAAAATTAATTATGAGAATAAATGGATTGGTTATAGATATTTAATCAAATGAAATAAGTTGCTTGCATTATTGAAAATACTTAAGAAACAATGTTAATGATTTATTGTATCATAACGTTATTCAGGCCATGAAACGACGAAATATAATCATATATCCTGAACCCTAAACTAATACTAATTGAGATTGCTTGATATTTAAATAACTTTATGCATTTAGGAGTAACTAAAATACTTAATACAAACGAGAAAAATTAAAATTTGATAAATTTGAATTAACCTATGCAAAATATTTTAAAAAATTAAATAATTTAAAATTGTGTCAATTTAAATCCAATGTATTTAAACATGAAAATTAGAAAGTTCTTAATCAAAACACAGTAAATATTGAATTTTTCAAATTAATTATTTATAGGTTGACACCCACATGAGAGACTACGTGGAAAATGAACTGTTACTTAACATGACAATTAAGCTTAGTTAAGTGTATTAAACCGTTAAAAGAGCAACGTGACAAATACGTTATACCTTTATTATTATTTGGTGGAAAATTGTATGGAAGAGATATATAGAGAGCCACAAATTGACGGAGAAAATTAGGGTTAACTAAAATTTATTTTTCTGTATGCAGTCTTTTCTTTCTCCTTTAATAATTTCTTTTCATTTACTCTTTTGGCCATTTATTTCTCTGCCATTTACTATTACTACAATCTATTCTAGTTTTTTTGCCATTTTGAATCTTAATCAATATACTTGCATTTGCTTAGCTCTCTTTTAACATTTTTTAAAAACTTTTTCCTTTTAAAATCTTAAAAATCTCATTTGGATTATTTTAATTCAGTTTGCCTCTCTTATTTTGATATTTCTTTGAACAAATATGTTGAAAACCCTTAACATTAATGCCTTATATAATGAATGAAATTTATATAAAAAAATAAAAAATGGAACAATTAAATTGTTGGTAATGGAATGTTTTGACATAACATGTCTTGTCTATGTAATCTTAAGCGATTCATAAACACTAATATCTTGTGACCTACAAGAACTTTTCATCAACTTCTCATCTAAAATCATAGTCTAGATGACAATCAATGGAACAAATTGTTCTTATATAGCTAAATATATCTGTAAAAATTTCAACTCCAAGCACAAGGTACTCGTCATCTCCAATGGTACTTGTCCTCTCATAGTCGAATAGGAATTGTGCTTGTAGAACTACAAAAGAAGTTTTGACGCTCAAGTTAGCTAAGTGTGTTAGCAGGTAATCAATGTTGTCATTAATGAACGTAATAGTTACCTCATAGATTGTGTTAGCCTAGTCCACATGACTAATTACTTGGATTAGTTTTTAGCTGATTAATCTATTTATTCATAATTTTAAGCCAATCGACTTAGTCAATGTTTTCCATATGTCGATCTTGGTTGACCGACATGAATTTGATCAAGCCGACGTGGTGCTCACTTTGATCATGAGTGTTAAGTATAAATAGGCTTGAGTTACCAAGATTCAGACGAGTATGATACACAAACAAATGTGTTATACACTTATACATAACATTTATTAATTTAAAAATAACTTAATTTCATCATATAAATGTCAAATTAAAAAAGGAATTTGATTCATTAGTAAGATTTCTAACTTGAGCTATAACTTGAGTTATAATGTAGCTTAAGCAAGAGTATATTAGATTTATTTTGTCTTATTTTTGTGTTGTTGGGAATATCTTCTTTAAACGAAAATAAGCATGAGAGAAAATGTTAGATTTGTTTGAGTAAAAATCTCTTGCTTAAATGAAAATATTTCGCTTAAATATAAATCTCTTATTTTTACAAAAAATACCAATAACTCATAGCACCACCAAAACTAAAAATCAATATTTAACCAAGTATAATTTGTTTAACATATATTCAACGAGCATCATTCCAAAGATATAGTATACTTGTTTAGCATATTATAATAACACTAATACAAGATTTCTAATTCGATACTCTAGTTCCAAAATGGTTACTTCCATAATCAAGATCAGAACAAAAGTAATATTCTATATTCATCTCAACCCATACATGTACAATCATACAATGTCATCAAACTGAAAATGTCTAAACCAAAATGACATAATATTGATTCTCATATACACTTGTTTTACATGACATTATGGATACACAACTTCTATTTCCAATTGATCACTCCAAAACTCAAGTTCAAACAAAAATAAATACATCATGCATGCCTTTATTTTCTAACTCAATGTTATACTTTTCCTTTTTAACAACAAACAATATTAGCAAATTCTCATTCACACTCCTACAAACAATTCCAACTAAACTAAAATGAAGTTAATTAAGTTAACTCAACTTAGTTGAAATTATAATTCTAAATAAAGCTCCAACAATGCACGACTTAATACAAGAAACTTAACCTTGTTTATTAAAAAATTTAATCGTTAAAAAAATAAATTATTATAATACTAAATTAATAAATTAACAAAGATGTTGGGAATAGTCCAAGTGTGAATCAAAAGTCCCACATTGGATAGAAAAGACAAAGTTAAACACTATATAAGAATAAAGACCCATAACAACATTGCGTTAAGATTTTGGTGTAAAAGTGATGCCTAAGGTCTTATATGTGTAAGACTAATGTTATATAAGCATATAAAATCACAATCTCTCAATAACCATGTCTATAACCATAACCATATATATGATGAAATATATATAACCCATCTCTATTCATCAAATTATATATACAAATGCACATTTCTAGACATATAAACCACCTTATAGACAATCAACTCGAAAGAAAGAAGAACAAAGAAAAATTTACTCTAAAAATAAAATTAATAAGTAGCATTCTCTTTTATGCTAATGTGATTAGGACGAATCAAATCCTTAACAATTTAAATAACTTTATTTTTTTGTTTATAATTTTTTTAACATGATTAAAACATTCATATTTTATTTTATTTAAACTATTTTTACTCATAGACCAATTTAACTCGAATGTTTGTTTACTAGGTTAAATTGAATCAAGAGTCGTAATCCACATTTAAGTTAGTTATTTTAAATACTTTTTTTTCACATATGAAAGGTGAAAATATATGAGGTCTATGTGAAAATCACACTTGATGAAATAAATAAACAAGAAAACAATAATAAAAAATTGAAATATTTGAATGAATTGGTTGAACGGAAACACTTGTAAATATAATTAATGATATTATTATTATTATATAGAAACAGTTATTAGATGTTATATTTAAGTGAGTAATTTGAAGGACATCACATTGATTAAAGTTTAACCTAGATTTCACTATCAAAAGCAAATTTGGCTGATGGTTGCTGCAATGTGTTGGATGATTAAATATTGAGATAAATAATTTGAACTACGTGACGTATCGTGTTAAATCGAATTGACAGGTCCTAATGCACCCAAAGAGAAATCTTACTATTTGTGTTCATCACTTTCTGATGAAATGCAAGAGTTTTCATTTTTTATTTTTTAGTGGCTAATTCATCACCATACAAGCCAAAAAGTTAACCTTAGTTAAACAAATCTCAGGTGAAGTATATGCATTTCATTTTCAATGCTTTTTTTTAGAACATTTTGCACCCAAAATTTCCGTTTTTGACAAATTATACATCTTTCATGGTTTGGCTTTTGACCCTAATAAATAAAATTTATATGGGACAATATCTTGTATGAAATTAAGTCTAACATGTCAATACAAAAAGTTTAAGTATAATATATTAATAATAAAAAAAATGACAACTTTACCAAACTATAAAATATTACACATTCTAACTTAAAGTAATAATATTAAATTTAGATATAAATTATGTGAATTTGCTAAATACTATAAAAAATATATTAATAATTAAGTTTTTTTTATTATGAAAATTCCATAGTAATAAATCATAAATATTTTATATAATAAAGTAAAGAAATTACTTTCAAAATACATTGAGACAAAATAATTCTACCACTCTTCTTTTCTATTTCGTATTCTTCGTGTTCATTCTACTTAATGTATTATCAAATTTCACTTTAAATCCTAACAATCTCATGTTACTTAAAACATTTGTCAGAAAAATTTTCTAAAAAAAAAAAAAATCTTAATACTGAATTCAATCACTCATTGTGTTCGATACATGTTCATAGTACTATTTTATTAAATTTTTCAGTGAAAAAAAATCTAGAAATTTAGTATCATTGAATCATAAACAACACTTTTAATTCAAAATCTTAAAATTTAAAATAACACTGTGTGAATCTTATTTCTTATATAGTCTTCTTGATACTCATTCATTCTTAATATGAAACCAATTTACCCTTAAAATCCTAACATTAATAAAGATATGTCTAAATTAAACATGACTTTTTATAACAAAAAATGTAAGTCATTCAAACTAAAATAATCATGAATTTTAAATGAAGACTATTAGAACTGATTTTAAAAATCAAAATTCGTGAATAAATTTTTTAGGACTAATTATGTTCAACCTTAACGAGTCCAATATTATTTGCACTAACAATATATTAGTATATTTTAATACTCATAATTTTTTTGTTTTATTTTTGAATTATTCTTAAATATTTTTTAACCTTGAAAATAGTTTTATGTAATTATGTCGAGTTTATATTATATATAGCAGAGGCGGATCTTGATCCCCCAAAAAAATTATCATTTTTTAAATTATATGTAATATATTTTATTTATGAAAATTAAATTATATATATTTTTTATTTTTTTTATAAATTATAATATTTAATGTTAATAAATAATAAAATATAAAATTAAGTAATAAAGAATAAAAAAAATTAAAAAAATATTTTGTATGTTTTTTATTTTATTATGATTTGATTATATATTATATTTATCTTCTATTTTTGTATGTGATTTTTTTGTTTGTGAAAAAAATTAAGAAGTTAGATAGACATAAATTCATTTTTTTTATTCTAATTTCTCATATATTATAATAAAAATGTAACTCTCTCTTGTAGAGAAATTTTAGTTCAATAAATAATATTTTATTATCTTATGAGTTTTTTATATATATTATATATCTTTTCATAACCGTTTTGTGACGTGATTATCATAGATTTTTTTTTTAATAATTATATCTCTTAATTTTGTATTAAATTTTGATAAATTATTTTTTTATTGTTTTTAATAGGTATATAGATGAACAATAAAAGAATAGATTATTGTTTAGGAATGATAAGAGAAGATACCATAGAGATGAAAACAAAATAGATTTTACTTCACACATTTTGAATTCTTCACATACTTTAAAAAGATAATACTAATGATTCAATTTTTGAATTATGGAGAACCTTTTTTAGAATTCAAATAATTATATTTGTAAGAGAGGAGTTTAGTATTAACCCTTTGAGAGATATATTAATTTTAATTTTGAATTAGAGGGAACATTTTCTAGAATTCAAAAAATTATAGTGTAAGATAGGAGTTTCATATTAACTCTTTGGGAGAGAAAACAAGATAGATTTTACTTCACATGTTTTAAATATTTCACATACTTTAAAAGATAATACTAAAGATTCAATTTTTGAATTAAAGAGAATATTTGTTAGAATTCAAAGAATTATAGTTGTAAGAGAAGTGTTTAGTATTAACCATTTAGGAGATATATGAATTTTAATTTAGGATAGAGAAAACTTTTTTTAGAATTCAAATAATTATAATTGTAAGAGAGAAGTTTTACAACAACTATTTAAAAGATATATAAACTTTAAGTATATTATTTTGATCCTCCAAATTTTAAAACTGAGATCCGCCATATGATATATACCTATTTCTTTTTCTTTTCTTTAGAGTAAAACACGAATTAGTTTAAACAAATTCTTACAATAAAATATTTTCTTTCATGAGATCAAGTATAAATTCGAAACAAACAGATTCAATCCTCTGGTTCATCCAATTAATTCTTAAACCTTGTGTCACTTTTATAAATAAATATCTTAAATTTTGTCTCAATTAATTCTTAAATTTAACATATGCACACCTAACTGTTAATTCCATCCAATTAATCCTTAAATTTTTTTTTTATAATAATATCCTATAATAGATTAAGATTAAACACAATATATATATATATATATATATATATATATATATATATATATATATATTTCTCTATCTTTCTTTGTTT
>Ga0099822_1002759_pt1 | contig 22076 bp, 8 predicted proteins | sample CowpeawhiteBW_FD_76839 | JGI IMG/M metagenome (GOLD analysis project Ga0099822, IMG submission 76839) | Root nodule microbial communities of legume samples collected from California USA - Cow pea white BW | ecosystem: Host-associated > Plants > Roots > Nodule | place: USA: California | collected... | reverse complement strand
TTTTTTTTATATATATATATTATATAAATAATATATTTTTACAATATTCTATATATTTTTATATATATATATATATATATATATATATATATATATATATATATATATATATATATATATATATATATATATATATCACTGTTTAATTAGTAATATACAAATAATACAAATAATATACAATGAATTGAAAAGAGACATGAATTAAAGTTTTTAAGAATTAAATAACCTACCTTAATGATTCTAGGGACCAAGCAATTGTTCATCTTTTATATTTATAAAAATAATTAATCCCAAACACGTGTACATATTTGAACATTCATGATGAACATTACTCCGCCAACTTGCATCAACAATTAAAATTTAGAGCGTCGTCATCTCAATTCCCAAGTGCAGGTTCTATGCAATTTATTACAGAAAAATGATTATTAGAACAAGTGAAGGAGAGAACAAAGTGTTGTATGTAATAAACAGTTTGAAAACTCTAGAGTCAGCATCGGATTCTTGTCACTCACTTTTTTGTCACTTTTAATTAAGATTACAAAACCTAACTTGAAAGTACTATAACTTTAAACTTTGTTTGCTTAATATAAAAGTGTGATTAGTTTGACGAATGTTCTCCACCTGAAACTCTGCCATATACAATTTTACAAATGTCAGCAACACTAAGATGAATTTGGAATTTGAAAAACCAGACACAGCTCCCAAAATTAGTAGACAGCAATACTACAATTGGGTGTTTTGAGTCATTCAATAAATACAATACTAACCATTTCAGAATCTCGATGAATTTAATAAAGAAAAACAAGTATACATACTTCCAGCATTTGCAATTATATACGTGTCTTCTCTGCTGAAGATCCATAATAAATAAATAAGAACACAGAGACCATGAATACCACTGTTTGGGATAGCTACAAATGAAGGAGCCTTTGGTCATATGACCACGCTACAAACCGAGGTAGTGCTGCTACAGACAAACACAAACCTAAGTTTCATACACTGTTTCTGTCCTCATCATGCCATTACATCATTACAAATAACCAGGATCAAAATAATGTGTTGCATAAGTAATATTTGAACTTGTTAAATGTAGAGTTATAATCATCCTAGCTAAATAAACAAAATTATAACCAAAACACACCCCTCCCTCACTGTCATAATATATGAAATTTTGGTATATACACTAACACATATTATAATGTTAATACTAATTGTACTTTGTTTAAGGGGTTCTTGAAGTTTTGTCTCTAGATATTTAACAAAATAAACACATAATGTTCTTATTTTTTATACATATACATAAGTTTTATCTTTTACTTAATCAGTTCTCTTGTAATTAGGGGTGCATAAACTATATGATAGGTTATGGTCATCAAGTGTGTCAAATCACATCAAGTGACCTTAGATCTCAATTTTTAATGTATTTAAATAACATTTAATGTGTGTAATTGTTTTGAATTAATTAAATAATATTTATAAATTAAATTTATAGTTTATCATACCTTTATTTTATTTAAATGATATTCTTTTTTAGTAAAATAATGTAGACAAAAACAGTAAGCTATATATATCCTATACCTACAAGTAAGGTGAACCATGATTATTATGATTTTATTTTACTTTATTATAGAGTAATGATATTTTATACATATTACAATTATTTTACATACAATAAAGGTAAAATAATTATAATAAAAATTCCTAAAAATACTATCAGATAAGTACAAAAGAATTGTGTCTCAAAATATTATTATTTTTTTATTAAAATAGTAAAGTGTATTATTTTATTTTACTTTAAACATAAAGTGTTAGGATATTCCCCACATATTATTATGATTTTTGATTGATGATTGTTGCGTGATAAGAGCCAAGAGGAATGTGAACTATTGACGTAACTGAATAAATATCATTTAAATTTGACCAACATGATTGATTGGACAGTACAAGGCCATATTTTCCCAAAGAGCTTTTGAAAGATTTAATACAATTCACTGTATATTGGTAAAAAAGAAACTGTACTTCTTTTCTTTTTCTATTTTTCCAAATTCAATTTAGTCTCAAAAACCAATCATTACAATACTGCTCAATAGGCTTTTCTTCACTGTTTACAATTTAGTTTTCAACAGTTTCACTATATACCATTTTACGTTAGAAACTGCAATTAAAAACAAAATTAGGTTATATATGTTATCTTCTAAAAGCAACAATATTACACTACTATATTTTAAATCTCAAATGGTGTTTCTTGGTTAAATCTTTCTTAAATGGATATTCAAACACCTTTCAGATAACTTTTCGGCACAACTCAAAGATGCTATGAACTCAACATTGCTTGTTACAATGGAGTTGGTTGGTTGACCAATAACAAATATACAAATTCAAAAAGAGTTGTTCACTATTCTTACCAATTAAGAGACGAGAGAGAAAAAAACATATACTAATTCATATAATTAACAGAAATAAAATAATAAAAAAAGAGAGAAAAGAGAAATATAATAATTAATTTAATCACGAGATTTCAAGATATGTTTTTATAACAGATTTCAGATTTCGTAAATAATATAACTCGTTTCATTAAATGTATCACTCAACTACAATTTATAAATTTAAGTTAGATTTATTTAATTTTTCTATAAAAAGATAGATAATGAATGATATAAATATTGCTCACATATCCAAAAAATTAAAATTATTTTATCATTTATATAATGTTTGAATAACTGTTTTGTTTCCTTTTAAATAATTATGTTGTAATATATATATATCATAATTTTCATTAATTTTACATCAATTATCATCAAAGTTTACGGACTAAAACCGTATTTAATCATAATTTAATTGTAGAAAATTCTTTTCACCAAATGAAATTAAGCCAAAATATTCCCTTTGAGAATTCTACCAAGCATAATTCTTCAAAAAACATAATTTAGTTATTCAATTTTGTGCTTTAAGAAAAAATGTGTTATGTGAAGTTTTAAATTATATAAACATTCTTGTGAAATATTCATAAACTTCATACTTTGTGATTTTGATTGCTCTATTAAGTGAAAATTGTCAATGTTATAAAAGGAGTTAAAATTTAATGAAAATTGTGAATGTTACACATATACATATATATATATATATATATATAATTAAACTATGAATTAAAAAAAACGAGGTTCACTTTTTCAATATTTTAAATTTTATTATATGATGGTAGATTATTGAAGAACCAATTTCAATATTAATTAAACCAAAACACTACATTCAGTTAACAACGTATTCGCGTGCGATTCAACTTCCGGTTCGAACAATTATAAAAAAGATTGATTTAATAAACTTATGATTGTTTCACGTTTCTATTATAATGCGAACAGAAGTACTTGAAGTCCGTGTTTGACCTAATGGGCTTCAAATTGGAAGACTCCAGAAAGTTTAATTTGAGTAGACATGTAAATATAAACCTAATTTTTTGTGCTTGTTTTGGATTATGATGATTGAAGCGTCCAAAATAATTTGCAGAATCAGGTAAAATCTTAACAAATGAATCAGCACGAGTCCGATCGACAATCATCATAACACACCGTCAAGTGACACAACAATTTTTCTAGAAGTTAACTACTCATCAACAAGTACTAGTCTATAGAACAAATTTTGTTCTAAAAATATCGTTTTGGCGTATTAGCAAGCGGTCAGTCATTTTAGTGGTGTGGTGGGAACCTTTTATTTGATTGTTCGGACTCAATTGTTGATTATATGAAAATATATATTAATAAGCGATCAAATTTTTTAATGGTGTTAATTTAATATTTTATTGATAGTTTATGGTATAATTATTGATTATATGAAAATATGTGTTAACAAGCGACTAGTCATCTCAACGATATCGTACGAATGATTCGTCGGTTTTTTAAGTTGCAATGCTAAATATATGTAGATATGTGTCAGACAACAACATTCGGTATGTAATGTCGGTAATCATATTTTAAAAGTAATTGAGTTTTGATTACACAAACCCTACTAAAATGTCCATGTAAAAAATTATAAATAAAGGTAAAAGTTAAGCTTGTTGGGACTTTTTTCTCAAATTTATTATAACATTAATTGCTATTGTTCATTGAACTATTACTAACTTAAGTATCAGGACCTGTTTACCAGATACTTGGTTGATGTATTTCACTATACAAAAGTGAAGAAAAGTAAATATTAGACTTTTACATCCAAAACAAATTGTATAGATAAACACAATACATAATAATACTATGAGAAAAAGTTAACTTTTCTTTCTTTTACGTACCAAAAAAAATATAAAAAAATAGATACTTGTTAAGTAGCTAAATGATTTACAAATATTTTTCAGATACTAGTTCTAGAATATGACGACATTTCAACTTTATACGAATCATAATTTAATTATTTCTTAAATTTTGAAGAGAAAATATTACTCCCCTTAAGTGTATATAGATACTTAAACTTCGGTTTTATATTACCTAATTAACTAATACGTAAAACTTTACGATTTTATAAGTACATATTCTTTATTTTAATTTTATCTATTTTATAACCAGGGTCTTGCACTTCAATTTTATTTTAAAAGATTGTTAAATTAAAACTTTGTCTGTTTGATATGATTGATTTAAAGTGAAACTAAAATATGGAATGAAATATACGATAAATACTTTTTTACATGATCCTCGAAATTTTCAACTCATACAAAATAGCCTATTTTATTATGTTTATTCACACATTTTAACACATAAATATTCCATGTCGGTTAAGTGATATATTTGTATCACCGTGTTCTTTGTAGAAAAATCCATATAGAGGAAATAAAAGAAAAAAAAACCTGGTGTTCATAATTTTTTTATTACCTTCATCGATAATTAATTTTATTAAGAAAAGGTTATATTAAAAAATTAATTTTTTTAGTTATTCTCTCCATTAGCACGCATCCCCATAACATTTCACGCAGTATAACTGTTTATGAATAGCGCAGATAATTCTATATAAATTAGAATTCGATTTTGGGAAATCAAGTTTCATTCCCTTATGCACTAATAAATAAGAATACAAAATGCATTGTTAAGAAAATAATTGTCAAAGTTTAATTTACGGGGGAACCAATTTCTTGGAAACCAAATTCTGATCTCTTCTTAATTAATAAGACTAGAACATGCTCTGTGAAGAGAAAAAGGTAAAAGTAATTTCCAAAATCAATTAAAAAGAAAAAAAATTTACGTTAAATAAGAAATATGTAAGAGAAAATGAATTAAGTTGAAATCATTTATCCATTCTCATAACCAAAAGAGAGTTATATTAGTTAAAAAAGAATAAGAAAAAGGAAAAAAAAAGGAAAGAAAAGGGTGTATTTATAGAAACATACTATTTAGTTGTAAAGTGGTAAGGACATTTGGTCAAATGTAAAAGTGGAAGAAGTTAATAAATGAGTGGAGAGATGAGTGAGGGCAAAAATTGTTAGTATGCACAGACAGTACAGATTGGTGGGCTGTCTTCCCGCCATTAACACCACTCTGCTCTTTCCACCACACCATTCCTTTCTCTCACCTCTCTCTCTCTCTCTCACTACCTCTTCTATAAATAGATGGAATAATACACACAGATTTTTGCTATTGCTACTTTCTCTTCTCTTCTTCTCTCTGCACCACCGATATAAAAAAAATAAAAAATACAAAAAAAATGAAGAGCACTCACTTGACATAAGCAGCAAGTAGGTAGGTAGCACAGAGGCAGAGGCTGAACTCATAAATATCCATCATCGAAGAAGAAGAAGAAGCGAAGGGTTTTGATTTCATTGATTCATCATCATCATCATGGTGAGAGAGAGAGACATGATGATGATGGGCACATACTCATCATCATCATCAAGAGGAGACATGAATGAGAAACCTGCATGGCTAGAGAGCTTGATGGCTGAGACATTCTTTGGTGGTTGTGGGGTCCACCAGGATCGCAGGAAGAACGAGAAGAACGTCTTTTGCTTGCACTGTTGCCTTAGCATCTGCCCCCACTGCCTCTCTTCCCACCGTTCTCACCCTCTACTCCAGGTATTATTATTTTCTTCTTCAAAACCCTCTTTTTCTTCATCTTCTTCTTCTTTCTTATGCAGATTCTCCATCAAGTTCTCTCTTTTCACTCTTTCCTATTTTGGGACTTTTTGCCTTTCAACTTTTCAACTTTTTCAATTCAGATGCAGCTGGATCTCATCTCTCTCAGGGTTTTATCGAAATTCTCTCTTTCAAGACCGCTTTTTTGTCACCTTATTCCCCTCTTCTGCTTTCTCTCACATGCATAATACCTAGCTACCACCACCTTCTGCTTTTATTTCTCTTCTTTTTTCTTTTTATTAATTCTCTCAACTCTGCTCAACTTGCTTCCATCAATCACATGAATTAATTTCACACCCTTTTCTCGAATCTTGTAATTAACAGTCTCAGAAGAAAAAAAAAGTGAGCTTAGTTTTTCTCAAATTGAAATTATCAGTTTAACCTTGTTCATGCAATTTCACCTTTGAATGGTTTCCGAGAAGTGGTCAATGGAATTATAGGGTTCCTTCTGGTATAGATTCCTTTTCCTATTTTTATAATCTGAAAAAAACGACAACAAGAATTGAGTTTTGGTGTCTGAACTTAAAAGAAGTGTTTGGTTTTGGGTGAGTAATTGCGTGGTTGAACTCACCAATATTGTCTCATTCTATTTGGTGTTTCCCCATATCTGTGTTTATGCATATTTATACATGGTTTCCATAAGGGTTCACCATGTCTTCCTTGATTCCCCTTTTTGGTTTCGGTTTCTTTCCCATTAATGGAAGCTCTCTTTTTTATCCATTTCTCCCTGCAAACCCTTTCTCAGCTGTTCCTTTCATTGAAAGTGAAAAGTTTGACCCACTGCTTCCCAATTCATGCCTTGTCTCATTATTAAATAAAATTGCACAGGAGAACCCACCACTTCTCCCAAATTATTCTCCCCACTTCACACTTCATTTATTTTCTCTAGCCCCTTTCAATTCATCCACCCCTTTAACTCCTCACAATTTACCCTTTCCCTCTCTCACATTTCATTAATGCTGCTAGTAACACTGTTGACAGTTAAGTTTACCCCAGATAAAAATAAAGGAGGTTACTAGAAACTTGAGCTAGCTTTTGTTGACATAAATATGGAAAGTATAGTTGCTTTATTTGATTTTTTTACTTGTTCAAAGTTAACCTCATTTGTTTGAAGAATCTATCATCAATAATGAAGCCTCTCATACCATGTCACAGGTGCGAAGGTATGTTTATCACGACGTGATTCGATTAGATGATCTGGAAAAACTCATTGATTGTTCCAATATTCAGGTCAGACAAATTTCTGCCAAGGAATACAACATGAAAAAAGCTTGCAGATTTATATATATTTATATATAATTGAGTTGCCCGATATACATTTTAATTTTCATCGAGAATGTAAATGGCAGTACTAATAAATTAATATCTGAAAATTTTCAGGTTGGAATATAATTAGATAAAATAATGGTTGTTATTATTATGAGACTGAAATGGACATTCTTTGTTTGTATTGGATACATGGCAGCCCTATACTATAAACAGTGCCAAAGTAATATTCTTAAATCAGAGGCCACAATCAAGGACATGCAAAGGTCCTGCCAATGCTTGCTTCACTTGTGACAGGATTCTTCAGGAGCCATTTCATTTCTGTTCTCTATCATGCAAGGTTTTTATCTCTTTTCTTTTCTCATACTATATATTTTGCTTTCTTCTTTTTTTGGTTCAAACAAAACAGCAGACAACACATGATTAAGTTATACTTTTGTTAAGTAGAATGTTTCAACATAGATCATTCTAAAATAAAGACTAGGTTTTGTAAGGGAATCTATGTGTGTGTTTGGTGAGGGATTCAAATCTTAGGTTCTTCTCTCTCTCTCTTTGTTCATGATCATTTCTTAATTACTATTAGTTCACAGTTTTATTATAAAAGGATAACAAAACATTGATTCCAATTATTGAGTGCATATGTAAATATAGCAAAATGGGAATGTCTGAGGGAAGATGAAAAAGAATTTTAATTTCTTTCTTGGCAAAGAAACACCAATATGGGGGACATGATCACTTGATGGGAGAAAAAAGAGAGGAAGAAAGAGAGAAAAAAATAGAAATCTATTGATAGGATTTGAGCTGTGAAATTTGCAAGGATCCTTATTTGGGTAAATAAAATTACCCTATTGGATGACATTTATGAAACTGATAAAAGTATTTTTCTTTCACATTTATATTCAAGTCACTTTCAAAATCTTCCACTTTTTCCTTTTGTTTAGAAGAAAATGATCTTGATTTTCTCTATCACTTTTCCTTGCATATCTTTTTCTTCTTTTTACCACCATTTTCTTTTATTACGTTTCATCATTACCTTTCTCCTTTCTATTTTCTGTCTTCCCCTTTTTCTCACTCCACCACAAACATTGCCCTCAGAAGAAAACGGGATAACGTAAGCAGAACAATGCAAAACAAAACTACACTTTAATATATCAGAAACTTTTTAATTAATTTTTCTTGTATCAATTTTAAATCTGACTTTTTTTCAATATTTAATTCCTCTATAATCAACGAATTAGCTATCTATATCTATCCAAAAACTAAAATAGGATAAAGAAAATGTTACGTACTAACCACATTCAATTACATTATCATTGCATTTAAATAAATAAAAAACTACTAATATAAATGTTGTCTCTCTACTCTAATATTATTGTGTAGTAATGTTATGATGTATTGTACTGAATAAATAATTAATATAGTTGATATGGACAATTATAATATGTCTTCTTGATAATATTAGTATAAATTTATTATGTGATATGATCAGTGTACTCTTATCTTTAAATTAATTTCTTGAAGTAAAATCCATGTTAAAGGACAATTTTTTTTTTTCTGAAGATCCTAGCATACTAAAATGCTTATATTTTTTGTCAATGAAAATGCTTTAAAATTTTGTCGGTTATATATGAAAAATAGTGAATCCTTAGTAAGGAACTGAAAAGGTGAATTATTTTGCATGATGATAGATAATGTAACATTATTAATAATTCTTATAATAATTATTTTAAAGAGTAGTTATTTTCATTGATGTGAATAAGCATTGAGAGAATAAGAGGTGCATGATAATCCATATACCAATGACAATTTTATATAACATTTACCAATGCAGACCATAGGATTGATTAACCAATCATGAAAAAGGAAACACCCTTGACTCCACTTCATCACCAGAACCCATGCTTAATAAGTTCCAAGACCTTTTACCCATCCCATAAAAACATTATTAAAAAAACATCACATTTTTAAACACTCAATCTGACCAAACACATGCAAAACCATAACACCACACCCTAGCCCTACTTCCTATGCTTGCCTCCAATATCACCTGCATGTCGCAGAAACTGCTTCATCATCATCATCATCATCATCAATGTCTTCTACAAATGTCAAACCATCATTCGTAACATCCACACATGCATGTCACTACAATTTAGAATATGTAAAAACTTTTACTTGTTAGATGAAAAATGCATGTTTAATCTTAAACCGATGAAAAAGTGCAGGTTGATTACATGGTGTACGCGGGTCAAAGCTTGTCCAACATTTTACATCGATTCGATGAATCTGATTTTGCAATATCGCAGTTCGAGGGTTTGAGAGTGGATGGTTCAGAGGTAACTGATGAAGATACCCAAATTGCCCCTAGCTCCTCTTATTCCAACACTGAAGCCACCAGCAATTCCGTAATTTCACGTGAACCTAATAACAACTTGAAGAAGGGCAAGGGCAACAACACCTTCCTCCCAGGGATCGTCCTTTCTCTTGGCAGTAGAAGAAAGGGTGCCCCTCACAGGGCCCCCCTCTCCTGAACCACCAATATTATTATCATTATAATAATAAAAGTTCTCAAATTTAGTTAATAATAATAATATATTATTATTATTATTACTGTTAATTAGTATAAAGTTATGGCCACAATAAATATCCGGGTTTTTAATTATTATTTGTCATATATGTATGGTAAGAAAAAAAAAAGACTTCTTTAGTAAGGGCGTGGTTAGTTTTAAGGGTTGTTTTATGAATGAATGAAGGTATGGCATGTGCATGATGCAGGGTTAGGATTCTCCATTGTCATCTTTGGCGGTTGTTGAAACCACCGATTTTGTATTGGATGCTATGGAAATTTGGCTTATGCAGTGTTTATGAGAGATGTGTTGTATAAATTGAAAACACAATTCCCTTATATATTCTGTGTATGGTTTTTCATTCTGAACTTATATGAAATGCTGCTCTATTTGATCTTCTGATATCACAAGAGTTTGGGTTTTAAAATTGTTGATGAAGAGATATTGTTTTGTAGTGGGTGATTATCTGCAACTGTACTTTTGAAAGAACTTTTAAAACTAGATCCTAGTCTGACTTGGGATGGTGACTTCACTGGTAAAGAAATCCTATTGTAATTGAAAGGGAAGATGCTAAAAAACTTTGAAGGAAGGAAAAAAACAATGGTTTTTAAGTTACACATAAAGTAGCTTTTTCTCTAAACATAATTTCTGGGGAAGAGGTTCTTGTAATATAGGATCTTAGGCTCGAAGGTTCTAGGGCACAGTCGCAGTACCTTTACCTTTTTGTTATTTCACCTCGTGATTCCTAGTAAAAAGACATAGTAATTAATATGTTTGTCAAAACATAAAAATAACCTACAAAACTAAACTCCCCAAGAGGTTGACCTATGTCTAAAAGTTCTAACGAAATATAAAGGTAAAGGAACCTACAACCCCATCAACAGTTTAGGCCGGTTTGAACAGTTGACCTAAGAGTTAAACTTGAAAGTGAAAGAATTCACCGTTTCATTCATTCTTGATCCACTATTTTCAAATATTCTTGTGTTTTCATGTTTTGGTGAATTTCTACAAATACCCTACTATCAAATGTGTTTTAAAATTCTGATTAAACATGGGCTTACCCATTTGACGAAAACAAGGTAACAACAGATCAAGGTTACTTATAAAGTTGTTATTATTACTATGTAATGTTGTTAGGTATATTATACACGTACCCTAGTTGGTAGAGAGTAATGAGGGTGCATGGAGAATCGGTGGAAGCTACACTACTGTAGAAGAATGTTAGTAGAATAGAATAAAGCAGAAGTACTAAACGATAACATTTTTTTTCCATTGTACCTGCATGTTAGGTATTTGTGCTAACGTCATAATTAACACATTCTACCTAATAACTATATCTTATAAACTTTACAATGTTTTCTAGTAAAAACTTTACTATGCTACTAACATATCGAATATTATTTATATAACCGAAACAGCAACATTTAATGACATTATTATTAGTCTATGAAGTAAGGTTTTCAGTGACGGCTACCATCACGATTTTCTTAAATAAAAACTTATGCTTTACGTTTTCATTTTTTTTTATTTAATATTGTATAAATTATTGAGAGTGCATGAATTTTTTTTTTCTTCCTTTAAAATCATTATTAAAAAGGTATTGTGATTTTCACATATTCACTAGACTTCATGTTTTCACCTACAACTAAGGATTTCTTCATTGTTGCATTGAGATGATTTTTTAGCAATAGATTAAGAAGAGTGATTCTCCATTTCACAAACTTAGATTGTGTATCAGAGGTCTAGAGAAAGGTAAAGACTATTCATTAGTAATAACAACTTTATTTTGGGATTTTTTTCAAGTTCTTGCTTCTTCTTTTTTAATGATTATATGCATTCTTTGTACAATTGTTTGAAACTCTTTTCTTCTTTTTGTTTTAATAAGAATGGATCTTTTGCTTTGATCTGAAGATTTTGTACGTTAAAAATAATTTTTTGCCCATATATTTTGGTGTTTCTCACATAATTTATTCTAATATTTATTATTTTGTCATTGAGTTATTACTGTTTGGTTGTCATTTATATTAAGTAATAATAAGATAGGAAGGTTGGATGATAATGTTGGTGAAACCACTCCAAATAGTCATCAATACAAAGCTAAGGCAAAAACACTTCTCCACCATTGATTTCCAAAATGCTATCTATCCATTTAGCAAATGAGTTAAAGATATCTTGATGATGAGATAATGTGAAACCAATATCCACACATGAAGGCACCAAAGAAGAAAAATATGTTAAGGAATGGTCAATTGATATTTAAATTAGTCATTACACTACAATAAATAATAATATTTTGTTTCTAAAATTAGTTTTTATTTAATAATTTTATTGAAGTGCATTAATAAAATTAACTTGTGCAAAACAAAACTACAAACTAAATAAAACAAAATACATTTGACATCTCTAATAGAGTCATGATTCATTATCGGTGGCAAAATGAATGAGTCTAATCTAAGTAGGATGAAATAGATTGACTCGCTATAAAAGACCGGGTTAAAAATTTTGGTACGTTCCTCGTAACAATAATTATATATCCTTGAAATAATATAACACAAAAAAATTAATATGTTGATATTATTTGTTTTAATTTTTAATTTAGAAAAAAACATAATAGAGAAACAGTCCATTATGATCCATCTTTAACCTACTAAAGTTTAAATTTGAGTAGATGGACTAGTTAACTCATGGCCCAATATCAATTTTACCACCCTGTTATCTAGGTTGGTCATATTAAATTGATAAGTTCATACATTATATTTTGTCAACATGACTGAGAATGTCGTATTAAAATATGAGTCGATGCATGAAACTCTTACCAACAAAGGAGATAAGCTCTGACCTCAAAAACGACATGGATGACAGACATAACTAAACACTATTCATCTTTCGAAAATGGTGAGGGGAACAAGTGTGACAGCAAGAGAGGAGTGTGGTTGGGGAAAAGAAGAAACAAAAAGAAATATATTAGTAATTTTATAAATTAAAAATATATTGGCATTGAAATTAGAGGAAAGTAGATTGAGAATTACAGTCACCTGGAGATTGTTGGGCCATCAGTGTCGGTATGTGATGATGGCCTTTCCATGTAATTGGGCCCAAATATCGGTATCTGAGAAAGATGCTGCTTCGACTCTTTGTATCTGTCCTTAGTAATCTTCTTCATAACATCAAGTTTTAGTTTATTTTTTTAATCTCACGGGAAAATTATGATTAAAATTTTACAACAAATTTTGGTTAGTGTAACGGTCTTATGGGTCTATTTTTATTTTATATTTGTTGGGAGAAAAATTGTTTTGAAGATATAAATAATTATTTATTTTCATTTCAATGCAAGGTTTACATGTTTATGTCTAATTTTTTAGTGATTTATTTTGCAAGAGTACCAGTTCAGAGGTCATCACACGCGTTTGTTGCACAAAATTGATTCCTATCTTTCAATTGTGTCCCTTACATTGAATTACTAGTTTAATTCTTAACTGCACGAGTCACAGTCGGAAGCCACACAAGTGATTCAGAAGTTCCTGAGTTTTCCGTTTAGCGTCAAATTCATGTTCTTCCATCCATTTTTTAGTCAAAAACGTGGAAACTACCATGTTTTGCTTTTAATAAGTTGCTTGTAAGACAGACACCAATTAAAATAGGTATCCACCCCCTATTCAGAGGGATGAGAGAAGATAAAAAAAATACTAAACTGAATGACTGATTTTGAGAGGATGTGGATAGATAGATTTTGGGTCTCTCGAAATCATACCTCAAATTCCAACCACTCATTATAAGAAATTCATTATACACACCAAAAAGTCATTCAATTCGAAATCAGAGTTACAGAACTCGATACGAGGTTTCTTGATCCCCCCACTTCTTGCCAGCTAGAATAAGAAAACTACAGTAAACTGTATGTGCCCGTAAATGAGCTGAATAATTAAACCAAAAATCAGGATATGAAATGTCATTTGAAGCGTAAATTACAAATTCAATATCAAGAGTAGTACATTAGATAAAACATCTCAACACAATTTACACATTAATCTCAATTCTCAACCTCATCAGCAAAGAAAACACTACCTCAGGTACAGTCAATCACTATTGTAAAAATTCTAATTTGACCAATGTTTACAAGAGCATCACGAATGCATTCCAAGCAAGAAACCACATTCAAACACTATTTCCTACCACAAGGTATGACAAACCCACTCCACCCAGAAGACCGCGAGGAATATTATATAAGATCAGCAACATTCATTGGCATTTCATCAATCTGGGTACTGTAGTATTGCTCAATGTCTCTCAAGATCTTGATGTCATCACTCTTCACAAAATTTATCGCAACACCCTGCAAACCATGATTGGACCAATTACAAGTGGTAATATATATTATATAGGTCAGACAAGAGTTAATGGTCAAAAGAACATGCAACTAAACGGATTCAAAGAGTACTACGACCACGAAACAGTAGAGAATCTCTCAAAATTGTTTGAGTGCAAAACAAAGTTTTTCATGTCAAAATTAAACTAAACAAACAACATTACTTCAACTATTTAAACATTCCCAGTACCTTTCGCCCAAAACGTCCAGAGCGACCAATTCGATGAATGTAAAGCTCTCGATTGTTTGGAAGGTCATAATTGATAACTAGAGACACCTGATAACAAAAGTAAATGAATGACAGATATCAGCGATTAATTCCTCCATCATGTAAATACAGTTCAACAGTAATTAACAATAGAATCTCAATATATTTCAATTGATATTGGTCAACTTGGTTATCTAAAATTCCATTCAATTTTAAGAACAAAAACAAATAGCCATATAAGCAACCAAGAACAGGGTATTGACTCATGACATATTATCACATACCCACACATTGTATCGGATATTAATGATGTGAATTTGTCTTATTCTACAGCAGATAAAACAAAGGAAAGTAAACACACAAAAGACCGGCCCCACAACTTGCCTGCTGTACATCAAGACCACGGGCCCAAACATCAGTTGTTATTAGTACCCGAGTTGTTCCAGCACGAAATTCTCCCATAATAGCATCTCTTTCTTTCTGAGGCATGTCACCATGCATTGATGAGACAGTGAAATTATTGTTACGCATTTTTTCAGTTAACCAGTCCACCTGTACCAAGAGGATAGAAACTATCATAACAAGCAAACACAGACGGATGGTATACAATTCAAAAAACAATTATTCAGTATATTTGAAGTGATGGCCTATCCTCGTATGAATGTTTACAGTTCTCATGTACCTTCCGCTTGGTGTTACAGAATATAACAGCTTGAGTGATTGTGAGTGTATCATAAAGATCACACAGGGTATCAAACTTCCATTCCTCCCTTTCGACTGCAACAAAAAATTGCTTGATGCCCTGTAATCGTAGAGTGGGGCAATTGCATCAATATCCATTTAAAATCAAGCACCAATAAGAATATCAAACGCTTGCTTACCTCTAATGTCAATTCATCACGTTTTACAAGGATCCTTACAGGATCGGTCATGAATTTGTTTGTCATTTCGAGTATTTCATGAGGAAGGGTAGCAGAAATCAAGACAACCTACAGAATAAAAACTCGGTTATTCAAACACTACAATATACTTTACTTTACAACATTAATCAGGCTTCAAAAGAATCCAAACAACAATGATCCACAAGAATGCAGTTTGAGCAAAATGAATACAAATCACTTCAGTAACCTAGACTAGGGATCCTGAAGATCCATCCAATTAAGTTATAAAATAAGCCTCAAAAGTAAACTCACCTAGCTAGTTAATTTAAGAATGATGCAACAATCAAATGATCATTGCTGGCCACTTATTGTGATGAAAAGCAGAAGCCCAGTTATTTAGTTATTGACTTAATTTAATGTCATTGATTTTAGGTACACAGTTTTTAATGAATTGAAAAGTTGAACTAACTGGAAAACAAACAAAACTTCAAAATGGAGGCTTCAGAACCCAATTCTACATTTATACTTGAATTCTGGCCACAGTTCCTTTCCCCATCAATGTCACACCTCTCAATGATGTCAACAATGAAATGTAGTTTTCTAACAGACATTCATTCACAGCACACCTCCCATATCCCTATTTGATGGCAAAGTTATTCTGAATTGGAATTCTGGTTTTTGCTTCAACGTGATTTTTTTCATTGCGATTCCTTAGGCATAAGATAAGAACTTATTCAACAAGATTTTATCACATAAGAACTTGTCATAAATCTTATCTTGAACCCAATCAATATTTGTTATTCTTCTTTGGTAAATGGTTGCCCAAAATTAACTACTACTATGCACCTTAACAACTGCAGAAATTTGATTCCAAAACTCGTATACATTAATCGAAAATAGGACAAGGGAAACAGAACCTGAAGGTCAGGGGGGAGATATCTATACACGTCATAAATTTGATCTTTAAATCCTCTGCTCAACATCTCATCAGATTCGTCCTGTTAGAAAAAGCAAAAAGTTATATATGAAAGTCCTAGAAACATGAAAACAGAAAGAAATACGAAACCAACTATTCACAAGTGGAAGCAATGAACTCACCAGAACTAGCATCTTGATAGCCCTCGTGCGCAATGTTCTCCTTTTGATCATGTCACAGACTCGGCCAGGAGTTCCAGACACCACATGAACTCCATACTCAAGTTTCCTAATATCTTCACCCACACTTTTACCTCCAATGCAAGAATGTGCTTGTATGTTAATGAAATCCCCAATAGCCAATATAACCTTCTCAGTCTGGGCGGCCAGTTCCCTTGTTGGTGATAATATCAAGGCCTGAACCCTTCAAAAGTAACAAAATAATAATCCTAAATAAATACTTAGTCAACAAACTCTAAAAGATAACACGCTCAGTCAGAAGTAGTTCCGGACAACCGATCAAATTCATTCCTTTCATTCTTAATAAAAGAACTTAATTTTCAGAATATTGATATAAACACAAAAATTAACCCTCTATCAGCACCTAATCAAAATCTCTTGTTTGCCACGGGCAAGCTTTTCAAAATACGCCTACAAACAACCACAGTTTCAGTCACAACATCAAGGTTTTTTCCATCTGTGACTGCAATTTCAGCTGCATAGGTAGTATTTCCGCAATTTCAAATGAATCCGCAATTTAAAATCTTGAACCCTATCTCAATACCACACTAATACCCATTGTTTGTTAACATTTCCCAGGAATACCGAAAATGGCGACGAAACCGTGAAAAACCCTAACCTAGAAATTCAAACTCTGGTAACAAAGAGAGGGCAAATAAAACAGAAGAAACGAAGGTTACTTACTCTCTGACGGAGGTATCGACAACCTGGCAAACGGTGAGGGCAATCATGGAGGTTTTGCCGGTTCCGGATTGGGCCTGGGCGATAACGTCACGGCCCTGGATGATTGGCGTGACGGCCCGTTGCTGAATGGCAGAGGGCTTCTCGAAGCCGTACTGGTAGATTCCACGGAGCAGATCGTCCTTTATCCCCATCTCCTCGAAGCTCGCGATCGCCTTCACACCCTCCGTAGTCTCGAAGTCCAACTCCTCCGCCGCGTTCACCGCCCTCCGCCGGTTCGCCGGCACCACCGACGTTGTTGCCATCGCCCGCCGCCGCACTACGAATTGGTTTCGGTTGGAGAGAGTGGAAGGAGGCAACGAAATTTGGGAGATTAGTTCACAGTGCTGCCAGCCCTAAAGCAGGTTGAAACCTATATTATAACAATGTGTGTGGCCCATAACATAACGTAACCTTTTCCTTTGCTTGGGTCTACTTTGGCTTCAGCGTTATCCTCAGTTTCACATTAAATTGTTATGTTAAATGTTATTATAATATAACCCTTTCTTAAGTTAACTCGGTTCATATCAGTCATTTTTTCAAAGGTTCAATATAAATTTAGAGGAACATTTTTTTTATTTTAAAATTAAAATATTTCTACAAACACATTAATGTTTTTTATAAAAAAAATAAAATAAATATACCGAATTAATAAAAAATAATTATTTCTATCAAAGTTTAATCGACAATATTGATAGACCTATTTTAGAAAAAAATATAATAAAATATGGTATGATAAAAATATGATTAAATAATGATGAATTTTAATTTTATCCCATGTGAAGTGTGCATTAGATAATAAATTAATTATACCATAAAATTCTTTACAACTAGCATTCAAATATTTTGTTGAAAATGTTTGATACCATATCTTATTATATTTTGAATTTTGAATAAATATATATATATATATATATATATATAATATTAATAATATACTTTACCACTTAGATAGAAGAATGTTCGAATACCCTGTTAAGTGTAAGAAACTCTGACCTAATTACCATGTTGATAATTCAAAATTTATTTCATACCTTTTACGATAGTTATTATAAAAGTGAATATTTGTCTTACGTATGAATTTCTAATTGAATAACATTATTAAAAACAATTATTCTAAATATATAATTCATTAAATAATAACTTAATTTTTCTTGTTGAAAAGAAGAAACATATTTCCTCAAAATTAGTGTATTTAACATTTGTACATTTTTTTATTCTGTTATATAACTTTTTCCGTAGAATTGTGTACAATTGGGTTTACTTCTTTTAGATTTAAGAGAAGATTTTAACTAAATCAGTTAACCACGGTCTTATTGTCTTATTGACAGTAATTAATTTTCTAATTAATTTAAGGCACTTAAATTTTTCATTATACTTTTGGAAAAATCTTATGAAAATGTTATTTTTTATATTCTATAAAGTATATCAATTTTGAATTTTCATTTTTCTTGACATCTTTTGGAATTCATAAATAACTGAAAATTTCATTTAGTTTGTAGAAATAATATTTGGATGCATGGATATAATATTACCCAATTCATTGTATACTTTGTAGTTAACTTAATAGACTTAATTGCACTATTAATTTTTCAAATTAAGGCTTTGCTTGTGAAATTTCTCTAGTTATGTTATATGTATGATTTTATCTCATATTATTAAGTTTAATTATAGCGAAAAAACTAGTACTTAGTTCCAAAAATGAATCACTTTACAAGATTAAGATTAGATTATCAATCATTAAAATATAAGTATGGCATTAAAAAATTGCTGATAAAATGTTTTTTTTATTTAAGAAAAACTAATAGTAAGTAAAGTGACATGTGTATGAAATAAGATTCAAGTTTCAAAAGATTTAAAAAATAGACAACCCATATTAATATGTGAATGTCTTGCATTGATGAAGCAACAATACTATTTATAAATGCAATAGGGGAAAATACAATATCATTATTTATTTAGGCTCAATAATATCACATGAGGATTAGATTATTTTATATGCATTTATATTAATTTTTCCTTAAGATCAACTAATAGGAGGTGTTTTAAGTTTCTTTCTCAATGAAACATGACTAATAATTTTTCCCCCCTTTCTTCTAAGTAAATAAAATTATATTTTCCAAAGTTAGGATAAAATTATATTTTCCAAAGTTAGGATGGAACATGTCAAATATACATAAAATTGATATGACACGAAATAAAATGATTTTTTGAGGCGTGTAAAAATACTACCCTTAAAGATTTATCCGTTGTAAATGCACAAATTTTCCAGGGTACAACAGGAACATCTCAGATGTTCCGAAAACCTCATAATCTAACAAGATAAATAACTCTTTACGGAGTATCAACAAATCCAGAATCCCAGACAAATAGTTCATGAATACATAAAATAATAATAGAGAATGGAAAGAAGAAGAGAGGAGAAGAAATAAGAGCATCAAGGTGTGTCTCAGGAGAAGGAATAAGACATTTTTTATAGGTGGAGAGAATGGTCGAGAATACAACAATAGTAAAAAATATTGATGTTGATATAAATACCAAATTAAAAAAGTTGCACCAATAATGGCCAAAACTAAAATAGTAATGAACAATGCAATGGTCATATATTTTGCAATATATTAAACCACCATTTTTACAACAAAACATGTAAGGATATCTTATTACTTGTTTTAATTTCTAGTATAAGGTAGACATGATTTGTGATATGTGATTCCTTCCGGTTAAAGTTACAAAGATGATTAAATTTAGGGTTTAGAGATTAAGTTAAACTTAACAACCTAATTTGAAATAATTAGTTCTGAATTTGGTAAGCCAATGTGTGAATGTTTATGAGATATTAATATCTCTTATAGACTTGCTAGGTTTGATAATTGATTCCTCATTCAAATGGTTGAAAAATTCAATAATTATCTTGGAATGGTGTTTCACATGGTTTTTGATACCATTAGTTATATTTTTAAGGAGGGGGTATTACTGGAAAATACAATATCAATCAGACTTAAGTCCAACCACATAAGGCATTGACACTACTTTCAACTTAAAACCTTAAGGCAATGGGTTTATGGGTCTTTATTCTTATATAGTGCTATACTTTCTTATTTCTAGCTAATGTAAGACTTAGATTCACACTTAGATTTCTAACACTCTTGATGATGGTTCAATAAACAAGTCTCTTTAAGGTTTCATAGCATTTGCTTTGTGGGTCATATAGTGATAAGCATTTGAAGCACTTTAGTTATATAAATTGTCTCATGTTCGCCCTAACCTTATATCGTATAATAGTTTTGTTCGTGTTTTAACTAAATAAGCTAGTATGATAAATGTGTGTCATGTGTCATGAATTTTATTAGAGTGATTTGTAATGTGATTCGCATAGTTAGTTATATTTTTTTACAAATACAGAAAGGTATCTTGTCCAAAATTTATGTGATGTTGGTCAAGTAAAAATATTCATTTTGAGTATTAGATGTAATTTTCAAAGTTTCCTTTTTAACTCTGAGAGATAAAAATTTGCTTATATTGAATGGTTGATACATAAATTAAAGTTTTTAAAATTTAAATTAATTTTTGTCATTTAATTTTGTGGTGTTTGTTTGAGGTATTATTGAATTGTGTTACTCCAACAAACTTGTGTTGAATTTATAGCAAACTAGTGTGATGAGCATAAAATGATCCAGCAATGTTTACTATAAAGTACAAATTTGAGAAATTCATTAAATGTCAAGTGTTGAAAGAGAAGAGTGTTGTAGGATTGTAGATAGAGCTCAAAAAGTTTTACGTTATGAAGGTTTTAATAATTTGTATATAAAGCAAACATTATGTTTGTATAAGACGAATAGTGAAAAGACAATTAGTAAATAGGTAGATGAATTAAACATGATGATTCTCCGTTTGGAGAAAATCAATGTGCATATTGTATTTAGATATTTTAATAATTTAATAATTTGATCTTATATTTAGATATTTTATTTATTTTAATCTCTATAATGTTTTTCTCGATTGAATCCCTATCTTTTAAAAAATATTCAGATAGGCCTTTTATACTTTTTTTAAGACTAAAGTTGGGTTTCATTAAATTACTATTAACATCATTTGAGATGTGTCACACGTTAAAAAGAAGAAAAAACACTCTTTAATATTGATTTGACAAGATTTACTTTATTAAAAACATTTGAAATCAATCGAGTAAAAAAAGAAAAATATAAACATATGTCTAAGTATATATAGACTAAAGTACTAATCAAACTTAAATATTGTCATCATTTACTAATGAAATGACATTCCGAATATATTTTTATTCTCTTTGAGAATCTTTAGAGTCTTCTTAGTTTAGTGATATTTCTTCTTTGACTTTTTAACTTCCTTCTATCCATCCTCTTTTACATACTTTTTGAATTATTTAGGTTTAGTCACTTTTTTTTTATAGTATTGGCATCTTTCATTAATGATCCTATATATATATTTTTTTTAATTTTCCCTTAAAAATGGTTATAGGAAAAGTATTTTTAAACAAATCCTAAAATTTACAAATAAACTAACATGCCAAAATTTAAATAGACTAATAAATTAAATCTTACTTTAATAATTATATTTTTATTTCAAAATTTAATTTTATTTATGATATGGAATTATAATTTTATTAAGATATTAGGTAAAAATACATGTATGATATATATATATATATATATATATATATATATATATATATATATATATATATATATATATATAAATAATAAAATAAAATTATAAATAAAATTATATAAAAAAAATATATATATATATATTATTATTTATTTTTTATAT
>Ga0099822_1002753_pt1 | contig 22094 bp, 14 predicted proteins | sample CowpeawhiteBW_FD_76839 | JGI IMG/M metagenome (GOLD analysis project Ga0099822, IMG submission 76839) | Root nodule microbial communities of legume samples collected from California USA - Cow pea white BW | ecosystem: Host-associated > Plants > Roots > Nodule | place: USA: California | collected... | reverse complement strand
TGTTTTTTTTTTTTTTTTTACTCCTTTTTTTTTTTTTTTTTTTTTTGTTTTTAACCAGTTTTTTTTTTCCCCCTTCTTTTTTTTTTTTTCTTTTTTTTTTTTTTTTCCTGTTTAATAGATCATTGTTGTATTCTTCATTGAAGGAGAATTTTTTTTTTTTCGTAATATAACATTGGGACAATGTTCACTGAACTCAATCTGGAATGAAAAAAATTCAAATCTAATTTTGGACCTCAAATTAAACATTTGGGAAAAAACTGGCGGCCCAGCCCGTGGGTCGGATCCAAAAATCCAACCTGTTTTATCCTAGCGGGCCAGTCCGGTCCGATCTGTTTAAAACGGGTCAAAATCAAGCAAGATCAAAACGGGTCAGGCTGACCCGTTTTGACAATCCTAGCTTTATAATGTGACAATTATGATTTCTGAAGATATGTGATAATTTTATATTAAAAAAATAATAATAAAGAGTAATATAATTGATTATATTTTAAAAAGGAAAACTTGTAATAAAAATGAAAAAAATACATTTATCTCAACTATGAGAAATTTCATGACAATCCAATAATTAAAAAAATGAAAAACAACTTATAGAGTTCATGTAATTACATATGATAAATTTGAAAATTCATTAGTTTGAAAAATACATTTATCTCAACTATGAGAAATTTCATTGCAATCCAATAATTAAAAAAATGAAAAACAACTTATAGAGTTCATGTAATTACATATGATAAATTTGAAAATTCATTAGTTTGAAAAAACATCATCGAATCCAATGATACTCACAAAATCAATTAATGAAGCATGATTAATGTCTAGGGTGTCCATGTATGTCCCACTAATTAGTACAGTAGGGAAGCGTGGGAGGGATGTATCCGGACACTTGCACAACGGGAGAGATGTTGTTCAAGTTAAGGTGCAGTTATCAAAGGAAGATAGGGAGAGAAGAGGATAGACCCAGCTTGGTATGGATGGATGTGTATACCCGGCCCAGTGTTCGTGTACACCTCGACCCAGTATCCATGTACACCTCGGCCACTGTGGACAATGTGCGTTCCATGGCCTAACAAGGCAACAGGCACATCCTGGCCTAAAGGGCCGAGTACATCTCGACCTAAGGAGCTTGGTACATCTCGGCCAAAGGGGCCTGGTACATGATGGATTGGCAACACAGAGGGGCAGATCTTTCCAGTAATGGCAGAGATAACATACAGGTCCAGGAATTCAAAGGCTCAACATCAATGGGAATTTGGAAATGTTACCGTTAAGGTCTGGGGCAGTTACGACATTCAATAGATTCCTTATTGCTTAATGAAAGAAGAAAACCGCCTTATAGGTAATAAAGTCGGGGGTGATGCCAGATAATATAAGAGACGATTCAATGACTGAGAGGGGTATCTAATCTTGAACTCATATAGTACATAGAGAATATTGGGTTATTTCTGACTTAAGCATTAGAGTGCTTACAGGTACCTCACTCCCGGCGGTGGATCAGTGTCAATAATAAGAAAAGGAGACATGGAGAAAGAAGGCTGAAGGTTCTTGAGATCGCTTGGTTCCAACCATAGAAAAACAATTAACTTATCACTTATCTAAATTAGGATTTATATCAAATACATCTAAAAAGTTATTCAAAGTGTAGTATTATGATATGACGGTCAATAAATATAAAGTGTTTATATTCGTAGCAAATAAATTTAAAAAGAAAATTATAACCAATATAAAAGTTTATATGATGGGTGTAACGAGTCCATCATACGCCTAGGTAAAGCATAATTTACGAACAAACAACAACTATTACTTCAATTTCGAAAACGATTATATAGTAAAAGACACCAAACACCTGCAACACTTTTAATAATATTTGTTTTATTATTTTATTAGAATAAAAAAATTCAACATGCCTCCGTACATATTAGTCAAGTCTCAGTTGTAGCAAAGAGCGAGCATACAAACATAATATACATAGTGAAAGTATAAACCCAAGATACATGGTTTTGTTTATATGCTCTAAGAAGTTTTGATCCCATTTTCATCGAATTTTTGTTCCTTAAGATTCTTTCAGAGAGTGTAGTGTTGCTGAATGGTATCAATATCAAGACCCTTCAACTTCACCACTGATTCAACATGTCCCTTGAGTGTGTGGAGCTCCTTCAACCTGCAAATTTTGACACCTCAAATTAAGCACATCATATAACACTACACTGCGTATGTATGTTGAAATTCAGAAAAAAGAGGCTATGTTATTTTCCTAGTACATGCCCACGGAATCATTGAGATGCATGCATTAAGTTTGGGAGGAACTGAACCTGGCAGCCTCAGCACGTCTTCTAGCCTGCTCTGCTATTTCAGACTGCTCGTGGTTGACCATGGTTTCTCCTACTTGGAGACCATGAAGTGTGCGCTGAGCCATGGCCCATTGAGCTTCCCTTTCTCCCTTTCCGTAGTCCTTTTTGGTAGTGAAAGCAGTCTGCACCAACACGAGCATTGAAATGAAGAGAGAAACAACAACGAATGAAGTGACAAGTTTGTAAAATGCAAATGTTTCTGGCTAGACCTTGTTCTCAAGCATGTTGTCCCAAGCCTTGCCTGACAGTGCCAAACGAATGATGAACTTAAGGATGTCAAGAGGAATGTAAGTAAAAATGCTGAAGACCCAGATTGCTCCTGCCCATCCCCAACCAATTCCATTGATCCTCGCAAAGTCCCAGTGTGCATACACAGCAATCACAGTTGCCACCTGATTCACCAGTTCCCAGATCACAAATAACTATTTATATAACTTTTAATTAGATACACTATGATGGAACTACTTTTTTCTTATTTCTTCGTTGATGATCGGTTTCTGTTAGAAGTCTCGTATCGACTAGATATATGATCGATTTAAAGTACATAATTGAGTGCAAATTTCACCTCACAAGTCAGACGTTTTGTGAGGTTGAATTAGGTTTAAAGTTCACTTCTTAACATGATATGAAAATCGTAATTTAGAATATCCTAACGAGATTTGTTATTTATTGGACATATTGTTCCATTTATTATTGAACACCTATTAATATATAATCTCACGCACAATATGTATATATCTCGACACGAAGAAAGTATGTAGAGTTGAGAAAAGCTTAGGGTCAGAAAGCTATAACTTACCAATTGAGCAGCAAAGAAGGCTGTGATAAGAAAAATTCCAGGGAGTTCAACATAAGACCAACTCCTTGACCTGGTGACAAAGATGAGTGCTTGACTAATGATACTCACTTGAAGGTAAAGGGCTGAGTTAAGCTGCTCCTCACTGTCTGCAATTGGCTTCACACCGAAGGTTCTCTGAAGGGAAAAAAACATCATGGCATGTCATGTCAGAGCAATATGTGATAAGTTGTCTATTATTTGAATAGAGAATAGCACTTACAGTGAAGAAATCAGTGTCATGAACCAAAAAGAAGAAGACAACAGTGATGACGGCCATGTATGCTCCAAGAACAATACCAGTGGCGAAGATTTCTTTCAGCTTCCATGAGTCAGGAAGAGGAGAAGGCTTCACTCTATCCTTGGAAATGGTCATGATGGTTCCATCGTTCAAGATGGCGATAACAAGGACCATGAAAGGGGAGAAGTCGAATTTCCATATCAGAGCAACGAGCATGAATCCAAACACAATACGGATGGTGATGGAAACAGCGTAGATTGTGTAATTCTTCATCCTCTGGAAGATGGCTCGGCTTGTCAAAACAGCACTCACGATCACACTGAGTCCTGGCTCGGTCAGGACAATGTCTGAGGCACTTCTCGCTGCATCAGTGGCATCAGCAACAGCGATACCAATGTCTGCCTTCTTCAGTGCTGGGGCATCATTCACACCATCACCAGTCATTCCACAGATATGCTTTCTATCTTGCAATCTCTTCACAATCTCATACTTGTGCTCTGCATGACACAAGAAAACCAGTTTGTTGTTGTTTCCTTCTAGTATTTAATTAGAGTTTACTCATGCAACCATACAACAACAAAGGGGAGCTTGGTTACATGGATCACATGACACCATTCCACTTTGTTTCAATGATGTTCTTTATGATGATATTAATCATAGATTTTGTTATTCTGTGGTTTTTGTTAGATTAACATGAACTAGGATGTTAGAGTAACATTACCAGGAAAGACTCCGGCAAATCCATCAGCCTTCTCAATGAGTTCATCAATCGGGATTGATGCAATGGTTGGGTCCTTGCTGTCACCAAGAAGAGAGGACGAAGGGTACATGTTGGTGCCCATTCCAAGCCTGCGACCGGTTTCTTTTCCAATGGCAAGTTGATCACCGGTGATCATCTTGACATTGACTCCAAGGTCAAGAGCACGTCGAATAGTCTCAGCACTATCATGCCTTGGAGGGTCAAAGAGGGGCAAGAGACCCAAGAACTCCCAGGGTTCTCCTTCACTCTCCTTGCTCTTTTCCGAAACAGTCTAAAAACCATGTACAAGAGTTTTTAGGGAATTTCCTAGTGGTTGTTTTAAATGATCATTTTGTTTTTTAACAGTGAATTCATGGCATGTAATATTTTTATGCACTTTATTCACCTGGCGTGAAACACCCAATGAACGCAGACCACGGTTAGCATACTCATCAATGACTTTATGAGCCTTTTGCAAAATCTCTCCCTTGAGTCCACAGAGCTCAATAATCTGACATACATAAATTTGGTCAGTCAAATATCAGTAGGTTCATATATGTTATGTTCTATAAGAAAAGTTATTTCATGGTTCTGAAGCACAAGAAAAGTAATGGTGAATCCCTCACTTGCTCAGGAGCACCCTTGCTGCTTCTGTGCCAACTGCCTTGGGCATCAATGTAAGTGATTGCTGTGCGCTTGTCCACTGGATTGAAGGGCAAGAAATGCACCTCATTGATTCCTGCTCTTGCCTGAGATGCCACAAAAGAGAGCAGTGACAATAATAAGCCAATTTCCATGAATGTTCATAAAAAACATCAATTTGAAACTCAATAAGCACCTCCTTGGGATCACTCAACATTCCAACGATTGAAGCATCAATGGCATCCTGATTTTCAGTCCTAGAAGCCCTGGCAGCATACAAGACAAGGGTATCCTTGTCCATGTCAGTGGGGAACACCTACATTCACAAGCAACCTTAATTAACATAAAATTTGAAGCTTTTGGTGCAAATGCAAGGATTCATTATCACATTGGTCGTTCACCTCAATCAAGTTCTTGTCCACAGTGAGCTTGTTAAGAGTGAGAGTTCCGGTCTTGTCACTGCAGAGAACATCCATGCCAGCCATTTCTTCAATGGCTGTCATCCTCTTGGTGATGGCTCCTTGCTCAGACAAACGGTGAGAGCCGATAGCCATGGTGACAGACAAGACCGTTGGCATGGCAATTGGGATACCTCCGATGAGAAGAACCAACAAATTATCAATGCCATCTCTGTAAGCCCTTTCCTGGATGGGAAACATCACAATAATCTCAATCAACATTCCCACAGCAATTGAGCAGATACAGAAGTTTCCAATGGCAGTCAACACCTGGTAGAAGCCAATCCAATATCCATACATTAGTCCAAAGTTGTCAAACAAAGAAATCAATTAAGAAACAAGAACTTAGTAATTTGTAAAAAAAACATATACCTTCTGGAAGTGACCAACATTGTTGGTGCTGTCCACAAGATGTGCAGCCTTGCCGAAGAAGGTGTGAACACCGGTGGCAATGACAACAGCTTCTATCTCACCTTGTTTGCAGGTGGAACCAGAGAAGACCTCACTACCAGGGTTCTTGGTGACGGGCAAGGACTCACCGGTGAGGGCAGATTGGTCAATCTTAAGGGGATCTCCCTCCAAAAGACGGGCATCTGCTGGGACAATATCCCCCAACTTGATGCTGATCAAATCTCCTGGCACCAATATTGCAGCTTCCTCTTCACTCCATTTTCCATCCCTCAACACCTGTGTACAAAATGCTTCCTTCCTTTAGGTTCTGAATGTGAAATTTATATGAGAGTTGTCATAGTAACGCGATTGAATGAGATTGGTCACACCAAGAGAGAAAGAGAGAGGTTTTCAATGATTGTTCCAAAATCCTTAATTCTTTAGAATAAACTCTGTGCATGAAAATGGATGAACAAATGCTGTCACCTTTGTTTTGGGTGCAAGACCAGCCATTAAAGCTGCTGCAGCATTGCCTGCGTTGTTCTCCTCAATGAAACTAATGGTTGAATTGATGAGCAGCAACACCACAATACCAACGAAATCTTGCCAATCCGGTGGCTTGTCCTGGTGAGTTCACAAAGAAACTGCCAAAAATGAACACAAGAACAGAGACAAAAAGATACAAAAGGTTTGTGTTGTGATTACCCCTCCATTGGCCAATGCAATGGCCATGACAGCAGCAGCTTCCATGACCCATGAAAGTGGATTCCACATAAAACCCAAGAACTTAAGAAACTTGCTATCTGTTTTCTCCTCTAGCTTGTTGGGACCAAATATTTGAAGCCTTTTTTCTCCTTCAGCAGATGTGAGACCATCTTTGGTACATTTCAGTAGCTTGAAGACCTCTTCAACAGGAATGTGTTCCTGCATGCACACGCATACACAAAAGTCATCTCACAGAAAAGGATCATATCTGAGATTCAAAGCATCATGGTCACAGTTTTTGTTTCTTACAAGATCCACATTCTCGTTTTTGAGGTCTTCAAACGAAATGTCGGAGGACATGTTGTAATAAAGATGAACGTGTCCCTTTCCTACCTAATTAATGTTTTTTTTATTAATTTTTAGGTTTTAATGGTTTATTATCTCCTCTAATATAGGAGCTCCTAGAGCTCACTCCCTTTAGGCCTGGAATACCATGCCAAAAGGGTGTAAAAATGAGAAGAAAATTATTGTGGAAAGGGACAGTTAGGTTGTTCAAGGTTTTCCCAGGCTTTATAGTGATAAATTTTGCGACAAAATAGGCAATGCATGCTTGCTTTTGTTTTCCACCACAAACTTCCTATTCTTACGGAATGTTTCTCGAATGTGAACTGCATATTTGCTGCAAACTCACACCACTTCAGTTTCTTTGTTACAATATCAGTTTTTTTTTTTTTTGTTAATGTTTTATTATGAGTCTAATTCGGGAAATCAATGAAAAACCATTGAACTTGTGTTGAAGTTCAGTTCGACATTACAGTTATGATTTTCACAGGTTGTACAGTGGTTACAACAATTATGATTATTTGTGTTTTAAAAACGTGGGTCTCTTGAAATAATATTATTAGTTGATTAAAGATACCATTGATTTTGAAACTTAAAACTCTAATAATTTTATTCTTAAAAAATATTTTAAAAAGTTAGACAAGAAGATGTATCCAAAATACTCTTAACTTTGAGTTCTACTTTCCGAATGTATGATATTAACGAACGGTTCGAAATAAAATTTGACTGGTTCGTTCCTGTATATGAAAAAAAAATTACTTGATTAGGGTATAACTTCTTGTAGTGTCACTACTATATTAAAGAGTGGATATTCGTTCTAAAAATAGTTGTAAGCTGTTATACTTTCACTCATTTTTAAGTCAGTATACATATCTTAAAATATTTATTGAAATTTGGAAACTATAAATCTATTTGGATCACACTTTCATACATCTAAAAGGAATCAAAATACAGTCAACCTAAAATACTTTCGATTCGCAATTTTATTTGAATAAATAATTTAACTTTATTAAACTTTTATTTCATTATTTAAAGGAATCTATCAATTACAATTAATTATAAAAAAATTAATTTCAGATCATATTTAATAAATAAAAAATATCGGCTTAATCGAGATTGTTTATTTTTATTTAAGCTTGTCAATATATTTCTAATAATGCTGATTTATTCATTTTCTATCGTTGATATGAATATTCATTAAAGCCATAATGGGTTTGAAATCTCAAGAAAAAACATTGAAAGTTGAATGTATGATCTCAGGATACTGTTAAGGTCAAGGAAAAAACAATCATACATCCAAAGTATTATCCACTTTGGAGCGTGGCTTTGTCATGGTTTTATCTTTAGAAAACATCTTAACAAATGAAAGGAGGAAGGGGTATTTAAACTGCCTTAGGTCACAACTTCTGAACAATGTGAGACTATTGAGTGTGGTAAGAACATTAAGTCCACAATCGAGGTCCAAGAAGAATGAGCGGATCATCCTCAATTGAGGGCTTAAGGAACCAATGGTTCGCATGTAGAACCTCTTTATCGACCTCACGGTGGACGCCAATGTTTCAATTCCATGACATCATTAGGGTCAATCATCCTTCATTTGAAGTATTGTCCCCAATCAATGTCTAAGGAGAATGAGCGGATCATCCCCAATTGAGGGCTTAAGGAACCAATGGTTCACATGTAGAACTTCTTTATCGGCCTCACGATGGATGCCAATATTTCAATCCCATAACATATCATTAGGATCAATCACCCCTCATTTGATGTATTGTCCGCTTTGGAGCATCAATTTCGTCATGGTTTTGTCCTTAAAAGACATCTCAAATGACGAAAGTAAGAAAGAGTATTTAAACCGTTTTAGGAGCACAAAAGGAAAAAGGGATATTTAAATCATTTTAGGTCTCAACTTCTAAAAAATGTGAGACTATTGAGGGGTGGGATAGGAACACAGGAGTTTCACAAAGCATGTGTAAGTTTCATTTTTAAGACTCATTTAATTTGTTAATCATGTGAACTCTTCCAAAGGAATGATAAGCATCAAGTAACAAGGAATGATAAGCATCAAGTAACGTACTTAGAAGGGATTAAAATATTGAAACGTTAAATATTAAATGTTAAAGTTAACATTTTTGTACATAGACTTCTTATATTATTAATTTTGCTTTATGTTACTTTTTCTAATATTTTACCACAATTATTTCAATTCACACTAATCAATATACTTTTTTATATAATTGATAAAAAAAATTTACTTAATATAAAAAAAAATCCTTATATATTTTAATCATTAAAAGTGCAATAAACATTGCCAAAAACCCAATTTTATATTGGTAAAAAAATTAACTTCGATCAACATAAAAAAACATTACAAATGAAGTATTAGTCTGTAAATACAATTAGTTGAAAGGAATACATTTCTCAATTTTTAATATGAACTATAAAACGCTCAAGAAATTTGAGTTAGGTAAATTAGTGTCAATATTCTACATAATTTTGTTTTACAATAATTTTTTAGTAAGTAATGCAATATTTTTCTTTTTCTTTTTAAAGTTATTGTCACCACGGTAAAGAAAATCATTGACTCTTATCAATCTTAATGTTAGAATATGATTAGTAATACTAGTAAGATACCTGTGTTTTTCCCCCTAATGTTTTATTGATATTCTATTATAGATATTCCAGAAAAATGTTGATTTGAGATCTTTGCCGCAATATTTGCTCCCAGATGGATCTACAAGACTAAGTAAAATTAAGATTTTGAAAATCGTATTTGTTGTCTCCTTTAATTAGCTCCGTGATGAATCTATGTATTTTGATTTCATTGAAAAATACTCAAACATAGGAAAACTACGAGAGAGAAATGCTAACAAATTGATTGAAAGTCCAAAAGTGTTTGCACTGATAAAAATGGATTTTTTTTTTACAAATTGACAAACAAAGAGAGGCGCAGAAACTGAGCAAAATAGCTTGGTCGGTAAAATAGTAGTTTGATTTTTATTTTTTTTTACATTACGATTCAATTCTTTTAATGTAAAACTAGTCCACTAAACTTATAAATAGGTTGGTTTACGCTTTAAAGCAAATACTTCGGACTTGAAGATCCCATTGAAACATGTTACAACTGTTGTGTTTTCTATGAAATTATGCATAGAAACACTGGCTTGGCAAAGGCGCAATCATGTGGTAGTTTCTTCCTCTAAGAGATTAGACGTCAATTCTAACGATTTCGTGATCCCCCCAAACACATCGTTAGTTCTAGCATTACAACGTAAAGAACAAGATTTGACGTTGTCACTTCTACATTCTCAACCAGTTCACCCTCTAATGCACCCTAAGAAACATGATCCATTGGAGTAGATTTTGTATGTAGAACTTTTTTAACATGAATGTACTAAGTAGAAGTGTTCAAATACCAATACCAGTAGTATCCTGACATTAAAACATAACATTCTACACTAATGTTCAGATATTTATACTAATCTAAAATTTGAAACAGAAAATCTTTAAAAACTGGATTATTCCAATTCCTGATAATCAGACTTGGTTCCCATGTTCTGATGGAAAACCCACGTCCACCTGATGGAAGCAACTTCAGCTTCCATCCCTTTCCTCTTGGAAAAAATGTTACTTTATTTTCAAGTGCATTCCAACAAATTATCAGTGTCCCTAAAGAAAAAAAAAACACTTTATTCCTGTCATCATCAACTATACTCGAATGACTGCATTCCTTAAACAATCAAACACAACGGTTTCTATAAGGTAAGCCGTTTGACCACTCCCCGAATGAATTATTCCAAACCATCTCACCAGTGCTTTCAATACAATCACGCAGTTAACTTTTACAAAAATAATATCCATGGATATCTATTGCTCCATATTCTCCTAAGAAAGAATATATATATATATATATAGAGAGAGAGAGAGTTAACATAACGTAACAAGAAGGGAGAAAGGGAGAGGAATTTAAGAATGCTAATGAGGTGTTTACATTTGTAACAGAGGTGTCATGAATCATTACTTTCACAATAACTCCAACAGACCCTTCAGACAAAATGAACAGCCTCCTAGATTCTGTCATTGTGGCATACAATGAACGATCAATAATCCAACCAATTTTTCATGTTTTTCCTTGAAAAAACAGCGGTAATTGAGGTTTTAACCCTTCACTAGACAACTAAGCAGACCCCTGGCATCAAGCATATTTCAAGATTTTCATGAAACAGGTAACAAGGTTTTCATCACTCGTTTGAATGGCAAGAAATAGAGATGAAGAGAAAAGACGGCAACACATTAAAATCTAAAATATCCATCATAGTTTCACATTAATAGCAAAAATCATAAGTAATTGTAAGATGAGAAATAACCGAGGACAAAACACTCAAAAGCTACAATGTTTCGATATAAAGGATTGCACTAAAAAACCTAGAACGCAAGGTTCATCCATCCACCTTAAAATCCGAGCTTGGTCCGGCGCCAGTGCCTGCGCTTAGCATTATACCTGAAAACACACACAAAAAGGAGAAAAGAATGGCAGGGTGTGAATCCACGGAATCAAGAAACATAATCCTTAAAACCCTAGGATGTTGTTGGAAACTGACCTGATAGTGTTGTCGGTCCTCATTCGGATCCAGTAAGGGATGGGCCTGTTCTGCCTCATCTTCTTGGCAAGCTTCTTCTTGATCCTGAACGTCTTGTGGGAAGGCTACACATCAAATCAATAGCTTCATATCAAAAACGACAAACTTAGAACAATTCACAAACGCAAACGACCATGGATTCAACTCTTACCATTTTCGCTGTGGACGATCCAACGCAAGAACAAGCCGCTGCACTTCTATGAAAACTAAAGAAAACCCTAGCCAGTTCCAGTCTTTTACAGAGTCACCACACGGTCCTGTGGATTGGGCCGGTTCTGCCCTTGTAATACTTATGGGCTATGGCCCATCTGTCAAACTCTTAGGCCCATAAACCTCGTTAGTTTACCTTATTTTTTCCTGTGAGTGAGCTTTTTTTCTCTCAAAAATATATTTCAATTACTCTAAAATACTTTTTTAAAGTTCTTCTATGATAGTAAAACTTATTTAAATTTAATTATAAATTATTATCTATGATATCCTCGTTAATTTCTACTAGCGTACACACGGGTGCGATGTGTGTACGCATTTTTTAAATATATGTTATATTATATTAATATGTGATAATAATATAATGTTTTTAAGTTAATATATAAAATAAAATTATATTAATTAAAAATTAAAAATAAAGTGAAATATATCAAAAAAGATGAGAAAATAACTTTTGGTAAATAGAGAAAAAGATAATAAGTAAAGATAGACAATTTTTTTAAAAAACCTGGTAAAAGTAACCGTCTATTTTTAAAAAATTAATAAATAATTATATTTTAAAGGATAAAATTGGTATTTAGAAATGTGGACACAAAAAAGAAAATCTCTTTATACATTGTTATAAATAATGATTGTTATATAAATTATACTAATTGACATTATGAGGATAAATAATACATGTATTTTCATTTCTTTTAAATGAAAATAATCTTGTAAGGTTTTTTCTTTTATAGTAAAGTTCAACTATTTGTGGGAATGGCATTAGAGATCGGTTCACTTTGTATTTGGCTTGCAAGAAGTTAATTGGGTGAGTTGGCAGGTTACTTTTATTGACTTTCTTAGTACAATGTATGAATTGCAAACTTATTGGCTAATTTGCATAAGCAAAATTTTAAAGAAAAAGTAAATATAAACATCAAAGCAATAGTGTTTTTTTTATGTTTTAAATTTTTTTTACGTCCAATCAGTATATAATTAACCATGCCATGTAAATTAAATAAGTTATATAAACATAATATTAACAACTTCATTAAATAAATATATAACTAATTAGAAAGATATTATTGTCTGATTTACTGAAAAAAAATATAGTAATGAGTCTTGACTTCGAAAACGTCACTGTTGTTTTCCTATTTTAATAACATTGAATTCAACTATGGAGTAATTTTTATCCTCCACTTTTTCAGAATTATAATGTTTTCTATTATTATTATTATTATTATATACATTTGAAAAGTAAGAATGACAAAATTTAAAATAAAAACAATGCAATAAAAATATGATAACTTAAAAGGGTTTTATTATTCTCAAAATAATCATATTTTTAAATAAAAAAGTCTAAAAGTACTTTGCACATTTTCAAGCAATAAACAATTATTATATAAACAATTATTATATGATGATTAATGTAAAATGCGCGCAACACAATTAACTTTGAAATACAAGCACAGAGTGAAATAATAACAAATATCAAATTGGAAAGAAAAAAAAGGACAATTGTAGATTAAAATATACTAAATTAATTTGTTACGAGTATGCACACCAACTTTACCTATCCCGATCTCTACAAATTGTGGGTTATACAAGAAAAACTTATATTGTGTTTGTATATATGAGTGAGTACTTTTCAGGCAAATGGATTTGAAGGAAGGTGAGTTGTTTATATTTATTTATTTGATTATAATGACTCTAGAAATGCAAAGAATGGATGAATGGATGCTTTTTTTTCTCTAGTAAGTATAAAGAGATATAATTAACCATGAATGAAAGACAAAATTGTTCTTCTAAACTGATTTTGTTTATGGTGTGTAGAGTTAAACCGAGATGATAATCAATTATATGAAAACAAAATTGATTATGAGTATGAGAATCAATTATGTGTACAAAAGAAACTATTATACACACAAGGAAATCAATTCTTTATTTTTAGATGCATTAGAAGTGAGAATTTATTATATACATGAGATAATCATTGATATTGATTAAAATATATTATATTTTATCAAATATTTCAATTTTTTAAGAATAATACTTTACATGTTTTACACCTGGACAGGTGAAATGATTAAAGAGAATAAAAATGAAAATGACACTAATACAAAATATAATAGATAATTTGAAGATATAAAATAGTTTTAATGAACTTGCATAATCATCAAACTTTTATTATATTTCAAAGCCAACATCTCTTGAAATTTTCACTAACACAGTTGTATATTATTTTTGAAACATGTTACAATTTTGAGTTTTTCTCGTACTTTATAGGGTTTCATACACTATATTACCTTGTCCCTCTTTATGTGCTTGCTATTATTATGACTATAGTCTCGTATTTCACTTCAATTTAGTGATCATATTTTGGTAAAGGTTTTTTTGACCCATACAACATTATCTACTTATATATACTTTATTTTAGAACTTCAATAATGTAATCTAATAACACACATATATATATATATATATATATATATATATATATATATAATATTAAATATGATTCAACTTATAATTCATATCAATTTTGATCACACTCTTCACCTTTTGTGTTTTTCATAAGATACGAAAAGAAAAAGGGGAATACGAAATCACTATAGTAGATGCATTACATGAGCATGAAGTGATTGATATTATACCTCCAGGACCAAAACTTCTTGTTTCAGAAGACGAATCTATTAAACTTGATCAGCCATTAACAAGTAATCCTAATGTCGGTGGATTTGGTCAGGGGATGCGGAAATAGTACTTCAAGATCCATTACGTGTTCAAGGTCTCTTGTTCTTCTTGGCATCTATTATTTTAGCACAAATCTTTTTAGTTCTTAGGAAGAAACAATTTGAGAAGGTTCAATTGTTCAAAATGAATTTTTAGTTCCGCGTATTTATCAACATATCAAACTTATAAAAATAACTCAATTTTATTCAAATCATTGTTTTTCAACCTATTGATCACATTAACCTATGGACCATATTTACCTATTAGTCACATTTACTAGAAGTTCATTGTCTTTTATAGAATGACAAATTATTATAAATATCTAATGACACTTATTATCTTTTGGAAAAGACATTTCTACTTGAAAATTGACATTTTTAATTTTGAGAGAGTGGATCAATCTTCAAATAGACGGAATGTCTTAAAAAAACAAAAGTACATAGGAAATTATGTTTTATATAAATAAGATTGTTTTAAAAAAGATTTAATTAACTTTTAATTACTTATAGAATATTTTTAATTGAGTTGGTATTAAAATTTTATTTATTATTATTTTTTATCTAAGTAACAATTGAATTTTTTTTTTAAACGTAATTGTGTTATTTTCATCTCCACTTTTCTCACTCATGTATCAACTCGTTCATCTCCCCTTTTAATTTCTCTCAACTCTGGTATCAAGTTTTCATAACCACAACAACAAATTGAAATTAATTAAATAAAATCCAGACCAAAAGACCTTTTTTCCGGTAAGATACTTGGCATACAAATTAAATTCAAGATATAAAGCATTTTTTTATTTATTTCATATATATGTACATTTGTTAACTTTTATAACAATCACTAGAAGAAAAGTTACGACAAAGTGATTTCTAATTAACTCACAATCTAATAATTAAGTTCATACAATTAATTACCAAAGGAAAAAAAAAAAGATTGATGGAAGGAGCACTAATTCCAAAGCTATAAAACCTCGGTTAAACCTTGAATCTGTGCTGGTTTCTCTTGTTCGTCATCATCCTCCGTGAATAGGGTTTACTTTCTCTATTTTTTTTTTCGAATCGATTCCATTGCGTCTCTCAAAGATTTGACAGTGTTTGATTGCACAATTTGTGAAGATGCCTCGTCCCAAAAGAAAAGCGGCCCCACCAATCACTTCTTCTGATGTTGATTCTTCTCTTCGTACCGGTACTTCTATTTCTCGTTTCCGATTGGTTCTACCCCGCGAAAATCGAATCACAATATTCACTAAAAGAACAATGAATATTGAAAATTTTAATTGTTTTTTTTTGGTTGTTTTTTTGTGGGGCAATGAGTTTTTCTGTGGCGAAGTGCCAAAGTTGGCAAATTTAATCGATCTCTGTGCTGATCGAGGTCAAGTATTTGTAATTGGACCATGTTTTCCTGTTGTAAAGTTGTGGGTACGATATTCGATTTAAACGCTTCAAAATTCAAAGCATGAATACACAAGATTTTAAGATTTCAAGATTTTGGTGTTGTGGTTTAATAATTCGGACAGATTTGATCAGATTCAGTGCGGCATATTGGATTATTTGCTTTCATTTTTTTTACGGGTTAATTTGGAGAGAGAGGGTGGTGGTGGTGCTAGGTGTCTATCTTGTTTTTGCAATGCTACCTATCAATTACTCGTTAAGCCTGATTTTTTCGGCTGTTTATGAATCATTTACATGTAATGTTATTTGTGAAATACTCAGGAAATTTGTTATTAGAATGCCCCCTGTGCCCAATTATGATCTATATTATTTGCAATGTGCAGTATACCTTGTTTACTTTTAGTGTGTATCCGGTTACCTTCTGTTATGCAAGCACATAATTTGAATGGTACTTGTCCAGCACATAACTTGAACGGCATCTGTATCTTACATGGTGGTATCTATAAATTCAAAAAAAACACACCTGTGCTGATAAGAGGTTGTATGTTTCGTTATTAAATAGTTAATCATGTCATAGCGGTTTAAAATCCAGAGTACATATCTTCTAGGAGGCTGCTTTTCTGTTATCTGTTGCAGCTTACTACAATAGTATGATGCCAGTTATCAAGACAGCCGGCATGTTTATAGCCAATACAATCTGAGAGCAATTTTAGCTTAATACTTCTACAGTTTATGAGGATTGATTGATCTATTTATGAGGGACATTATTAAAATGCTGAGGTAAAAGCACTACCATTGTGGTGAGACCGAAGATGTTATTAAGAAAGCAACTGCATTCCAGTAGACAAAATAATTAGTGTCCTTTTGGTTAGATTTGTGTAAAAAAAATATAACTATTTGCATTTCAAAATAAATCATTTGGTTTTTGCTGAGCTATTCTTTCGAATAGTATCAGCATGAGAGAGTACTCTGGAAGTATATCACGATGTGTATTGTCCTGAACCGTAAGCCTTAATTATGCATGATTGTTTCTAGTTTTTTCAAATTAATGTCGAAATATTTCCTTTCATCTTTACCTTTTCCATCTAATGCTGACTCTAATTTGCTGAGTTGTTGATAACAATGATTTCATTTCATGTTATTATTTCAGAACCAAAGAAATCAACCACAAAGCAATTTGATCGAATAGATAACCTATTCGAATCGTATGCAAACAAGTCACTGGGTTTGATTGAGTAAGTACGTGCATGTTGAAATTATTGTGGCATGCTTTAATTGTTATTTGATCTGGTTTAGGATTAGAATATATGATGCTTTAGTTAAATTGGAACTTAGCTTATATTTACATAGCATGCGGTTTATTTATTTTTCAATGCACTTTTTAAGTAAGGAATTAGACAGGGCTTAGGTCTCATTTTTTTTATATAAATTTAGTTAACAAACACGTGTTCAACATATTATGCATGTTTAAGTTCAATGCTTCTCTTTTATGTTTTAAGATTGTTTCCCCTCTTCGTTAAAGATTATGTGACTCGTCTTGATGCAATCTCTATACTTTTTGTTTGGTTGGTCAGCCCAGACGGGATTGTGGCATTTTGTAAAGATGTGCATGTGGATCATACAGATGTTAGAATGCTGATACTTGCTTGGTAAGTAATGGACTAGATTAATCTTTCCTTTTCCTGTATATAACTGTTTTTTTGACTTATATGAAAATATGTTTTTATCTTGTCAGGAAAATGAAAGCTGAAAAACAAGGTTATTTTTCCAAGGTTGGTAGAGAGTATTGCTTTACAATCTTAGTTTAGTTACACACTGCTGAAATTAGTGAACGACATTTCGATACTCATGTATTGACCATGGATTTGTTCTCTTGATGTAACCCTTCATTTAATACTTATGTATTGATGTATTTCTACATTTCAATGTTTGATGTATATACTTGCATTTATCCTTTCTCTCTCTCTATATATAGATATGTGTGTGTGTGTGAACTCGCAATGATGAAGAAAGGAACCTCACATTGGGAGAAAAAAGGAACTTCTCACTTAAAGAAAACTCTTATTTGTTTATTTAGTTTGTGTGTAGCTAATAATGGAATCAATACTAGTGAAATAGATAGGTTGGCACTGTCAATTCCAAGTATGCTCTGATGCTGGTCTTTTCTTCGTCTCTTCTCCGCCCTTCAGTCTGGAGTAGGCTTTTTAATTCAATAAGAGCTAAAGGGAGTTAATAGTATGGTATGGCTCTGTAGCTCAACTTTTTTGTATTGAGGTCATGATATAAGAAATATTATTGACAACAGTGGTGTGGGAATTTTGTTCGGGGGTGGGCAGAGGGCGGGATTACTGCAGGATTGATAGATTTTGGTGTATGTGGTGGCAATTGGCTTCTTGATGTCCCATGAAAGATATATTACCCGACGAAACCTGTCTCTAAGGAAATTGCTCAATTTGCGAGGATGTATATATGTGAACTACACAAATGGTCTTGTAGGCCCATGTTTGATTGGAAGTTGGATGATTTTGCTTGTAGAGTTTCTTTTGGTCTTTCTTTTACCTTATCTGTATTTTATCTTCTTTTTCTATTTTTGGTACAATGGAGGTGTGAACACCTGGGTTGAGGAATGAAGCTGGGCTTTTTTGTTTGAGGTTGATGTTTCTTGTGGTGCATTTTTTCATTGGCCTGGTGAAGGACTGAACCTCTGACAACATCATTACATTCAAATCTTCTAGACTTGGGCCCATGCCATTTGGGCTTATCAGCTCGTAGTCAAGGACTTCTCTGGTCTATCTGTTATATTCATGTTGATTACTGAAATACTAAATTCTCCCCAGTAAATGGAATTTTCTTTTATACAAATACTTGGCCGAATCATGGTCTGAGATATGATCCTTTTTGAGTGTCATTCTCAATATAGTTAATAATTTTTCATTTGTTAAATGTTGAAAACCCTGTCACATTTGGGTATATTGCGCCTGAGTGTGTGTGTGTGTGAGAGAGAGAGAGAGAGAGATTGATGGCATCTAAGGTCTTCAAACCAAAATCTTCGTATACTGGTGCTATACACTCTTGTCATCATAAGTATAGGCGGCTTGAATTTCTTCACCATAATGTTAGTTTTTGGACATGTTATCGTCATCATTTTTTTCCTATTCTTGATAGGATGAGTGGCGAAAAGGGCTCAAATGTTTAGGGGCCGACACACTCCCAAAGTTACGAAAGGTCGTTGGTGGACTGAAGAAAGAGGTATTTTATTTTTCTGCTTTAAGTTTCTTAGTGAAGTTTTCTTGTATTCTTATTAAGGTTGTCATTCAAAAAGTATTTTGGTGTATTTATTTCTTGTGTCTTGTTTAGGTGATGGTACCAGAGTGCTTTGAGGATTTTTATTCCTATGCATTTCAATACTGTCTGACAGGTAAAAGGATTTCACTTATTTTAGACTACTTGTTCTACCTTTCGAGTTCTTGTATGTAACTAATGTAAATAATAATACTTTCAGAAGATAAGCAAAGGAGTGTAGATATTGAGACCATCTGTGAGCTGTTGAATGTCGTTCTGAGATCTGAATTCCCTACTCAAGTTAATTTATTAACTGAGTATCTAAAGGTAGTGTAGGTTTTTATATAATAATATGTTGTGATGTTATGCTTATCTGCCCGTTGTGCTTAAACCTTTTCAGTTGCATGTAATAATGACTCTTGATAACAACTTTCAGTGATGTCCAGCAAATATGCTAGATTGTGAAGGATGTTAATACATTATTTTCTTGTACTTAATTAATGTTCCACATTATAACTGTAGCTATTTGATTATATAAAGTTTTGTTTTCTTGTGTTTTCATGATCTAGAAGTAGTGTACATTCTTGAAATATTTCCCATGGAGTGTGTATAATAAAACTATGGTAATTTCCCTTGGTTACTCCTTGTGTATGATACACAATAAAGTTGTGTTGTTTAGGTGGAAGATGTTGAAATGACTTTTAATGCCCGTACACATTAAATTATTTTCTGATAGTTGAAATACTTATTTGACAGGTCCAAAACGACTACAGGGCACTAAACATAGATCACTGGAGAAATTTTTATCGGTTTTTTAAGGAGGTAATGCTGTTTTTATTTTTTTTCTTAGTTTGCCTTTAGGATTTTATATCATACTCATTTTTCACTTCTGGTTAAGTTTACTGTCTGTTTGTGAGGTTAATTTGACTATTGATAAATATTATGAAGCTCTTAGTAAGTTGTAAAAAATAAAAATAGTCAGTTAGCGCTCCGGAGGAAAATTTCTCTTGGAATATTAGTTTACATTTTATGATGATAACAAGGATTTTATCGATCAGTTACTTCCTTCTATCAGTAAACATAACATACACCATTGGAAATCCATTCGCAAAATTCACAAGTCTTTTGATTTTTGAATTGGGTGCACTTCATGCTAGTCATCCTTTTCCCCTTTTAATTGTTAAACAAATTCAAGTTCGTCTTGTTTATACTGGTGTAAACGAGTCAGAGTTAAACCAAATTCTTGAAACTAAAGCTTGTTTTTTGGGTAAAAAGACTGCAGAATCTGGACTTGATTTAAACAATTCATAGTTAAAGCTTAGGGTTGACTAGTTTAAAATATGACATTTGCTTAATTATTTTACACCTTGATTATCTTCTTATCTATTGATCAAATTCAAAGATCTTATTTTTAATTTTTAATTTGGTATTTAATAGACATTTAATAGGAAGAGAAAGAGTGCAAAATATTTGAACATAGAAATCAGGTATTATAACTGGTCTTGCTAGCTAAACCAGTGAACTAAGGAATACTGCACATTGATTAAAAAACTTTATTAAATCAAATAGAAGATAAAAAGCTTTTATTAGAAATGACATTGGTTCAGACGAGGTGTGCCAATTGCTTCACGAGTTTAACTCATCATTCTAGAAAAAGTCAACCCATCTATGCGCATGAGGTCAACTGCTGTAGGGATAATGTCTAATTATCCATGTGTATGAATTGTACACTAGTACATTTGATGGGTGAAATTTGGTGTGCTTCATATTTAAAAGTCGCAAGCAGAAAAATATATCTGATGTTTTTTTGGTGGCAGGTAAGCTTTAGTGATCTTCGAAGTTATGATTCCAGTCAAGCATGGCCCGTGATCCTCGACAATTTTGTTGAATGGTTAAAAGAAAAACCAGAGAAAATATAGTTCTCACCTTTCTCAAGTTTCTGTTCATTTTTAATCTGCCAACTCCGAACGAGAATACTGTTTGAAGCGGATATACAATTGTATATGGCTGATCTGAGTAATCAGTTCGCAGTTTTTCTGCAGAATTAATCCCATGTAACAACAACTTCATACATTGTCAACTGTCAAAGTTATATTCACTTTTCTTCATCTGGATATACTGTTTTCTAACATTCATACGTGGCTTAACCATTTCAGTTACCAAAGTTCCAATTTTGGAAAACAATTGGAAGATTTAAAAGGGTTAATTCAAAGCCTTTCGTGAGAGGAAATGATTCTTTTACACGGGGATTTAAATTGGAACGTTAACAGTGTAGTAAAACAATTTACAAAAGCTCATGAATATTACAGTGGTTTTTGATTATGAAAAAACAATCGAGGAAGGATGATTCATTCTTGATTTTAAGATTCTTAACATTTGCTTTAGGTGGGATAAATATGTAATCTTTTCTAAATGAGAAAGACTAAATGTAGTATTGGTTTTAGGATTGTGATCAATTTTTTAAGAAATTGGATGGATATCCAATCACTTATAAGAGTGGAAACCCAAGTTTTGAATTTTGATTTTTTTTATAGCAAGAAGCCTTGATGAAAGAGTTTGTGATAGTTGAAATATTATAACTGAACAATTTTACTATATAACATGGGGTTATTGATTCCATTGTTTGTTTTAGGGTCCAAAACACTGAGTTGTCAAGTTATACATTCAAAAATCAAGTAGGAGGGCAAATATTTTATTTTTTTAGCACTAATTTATATTTAATATAATAAAATTAACATATTTTTCAAAATACTTTATGTTATGCTGTCTTTTTAAGCAATAAAAAAAGGAATTAATGTTATACAACAAAATCAAAATGTTGAACAAAGATAATCACAAGGCATTTAAGGAATGAAGTGAAAGATCAAAAGTTTCGACTCGAGTAGAGATGACAAATAAATTCATCTTCGTGGGCCTTATCCGAATCTGTCTCTGTTTTGATAGAGAATTCTCACATCGACTGAGTATGAGTATGAAAAATTCCTGACTATTTCAATTGGGTATGAGGATGTACATATCCCGTCATAATACCCGTCCCCGTCATATTTCTAACCTCATTTAAATTATTAAAATATTCACAATTAATTAAGTAACCCTATATATATATATATAGGGTTACTTAATTAATTGTGAATATTTTAATAATTTAAATGAGGTTAGAAATAT
>Ga0099822_1002745_pt1 | contig 22111 bp, 13 predicted proteins | sample CowpeawhiteBW_FD_76839 | JGI IMG/M metagenome (GOLD analysis project Ga0099822, IMG submission 76839) | Root nodule microbial communities of legume samples collected from California USA - Cow pea white BW | ecosystem: Host-associated > Plants > Roots > Nodule | place: USA: California | collected... | reverse complement strand
TGTTTTATTTTTTTTTAATGTGCTCAAGTATGATAAAGTTATGATTGACAGTTGAATTTTATAAGGATGTAATTCACCGAAGAAAAAAGTCATGGAGGAAGAAAAAAAAAAAAACCCTCTGGTGGTGAGTGTACTTCTTCCTTGAGAAATGACAGTTTATTTGTTTTTAGTCTTTATATTTAGACTAAAAATTAAAATTTGTTAGATCCTCAAATTTTAAAAATAAAGTGATATAATTTTTTTAATTTAATTAAATAATTTTTTTTTGACATGTTAAATTGTTTTTCAGTCTGAGTTTAAATTATTTATATAATTTAACATGTTTAAACTCAAATATTACTTTAGAACACTGTTTAACATGTAAAAGAAAAATTTTATGATATTGAGTTAAAAATATTATATTCTTTTATTTTAAAATTTGGACACCAAAATATATCAAATTTGAAAAAAATAATAATTTTACCTTCAAATTTAACTAAAACTATTTTTTGACCCTTTAATAAATAAATAAAAATTGTTGAATGATATGTATATATGATTTCAATTTATTAAACTTTTATCGTGGATAAAAAAAATAATAAATACGGCGCTTAGCAACATCTTTCACCCATTGATGAACAACTCTTTAAAACTTCAATAAGGAGGATCACCAGCCATGCATGAAGAAGTATCTGTATCATTATCGTTTTTATGTTCTGTGTAAAATTTCAGATAAAATAATTATTTAACTTCATCACGTTCAGAATTCATTGAACCCATAACACCATAAGGATTTTACTTACAAGATCCTTCACAAATTCAAGTTTATTATATATATCGAGCAAAATTAAGTGATTAAAATACTTTTTTTTTCATATATTTAATAATAATTTAAAAAAAAAAAGAGGGTGTTTGTCTTTTATATATATATAAAATTTGCAGAAAATTACACAAGACGTCAATCTCTTTTAATAATGTCTTCAAATCCAAATAAACGATCATCCAAATAAAGCGTTAGACTCTGTTCACTTGGGTGGATGAGTTTGAGTGGATTTGAGAATGAAATGTATGTTGTTTTTTTTAAGGGATTTAGAGGTGGTTGTGAATGAATTTGAAAGTAAAGTTTGTGAGAATTTGTAAGTGATTTGATTGATATAATAGATAAAAAAATGTTTTAATATAAAAGAAGGAGATCACCATAAGTATTATAAATTAGTATTTGTGAGTTATAATTTTTTTTTATTTTTATTTAATACTACACTTTAAAGAAATAAATTACAAAAATTAATAAAATAATTTATTATATTATTTATATAAATAAAATAAAATAAACTGATTATTTATATATATACATATATAAAAGAAAGAAATAGATTTTGTTCACTATACATTCAATTATAAAAAAAGGTATTTTGGTCAAACATATAATGTGAACAATACATCCCCTTGTATCTTCCTCTTATTTGTGTATTTTGTGAAGATCAAATTTGTATCCATCCTTTTAAATCTGTTCTGGCATATCTCTTCAAATAATGGGAAACGAACAATTTTCATTCATGCAAATCTATTTTTGACAACAATTAATCCGCTGAAACAAGGAACGCTTAAAGAAGAAAACCAAAATGCAACACATGATTAAGGATAAAGTTACCAGAACCATTAACACTGTCATAGCAGCATCGGTGAAAGGAGCAATAGCAATAAATGCTTAACTCCATACTCCTTGTTTCTCAGGAAGATGATACACCAAATTTCAATACATTTTTTTTTAACTTTTAATTTTAAAAATTTATGGTAGCACTAACTACTAATATTTTCTTAGGCAGTACATTAAAATAGAAAATTTAATATCACTATACAAAAATCAAAATAATAAATAATGCATTAAAAAGGTTATAAATGATTTTCGTATGAAAGGCAAGTTAATTACATCTCTTAATTTCTGTATTCTACCTTGAAGAATGTACATAAAGAAAAAAGAAAGTATACTATATTTATATGCTTTTAATGCAATGGATTTTTTAAATTAAAATGACACGATATATCGTAGTCAAGTAGAGATAATTTGAAAAATACAAAATTAAAAATATATTTGACATTTTGATATGGAAATGCATGCTTGCTTATGAATTTTGGGTATGATAACTCAGAACAAGTTTGACGAACCAAAAATGATTTGACTAAAGGTTTTTTGGTTATCTCTGGAACGAAACAGTTATTATTATTACGTGGCCATGTTTTATAGCTTAAGCTGACTTTGTTGAGAGTATTCAAAATTTGATAACCAAACATGTGTTTGTGAAAGTCAACGAAAGAAGCTCTTGTTGTTGAATGTGATGTCGGGGAAGGAGCAAGACAATACAGAGAGCAATGCTTTGCGTTGATTTCTAAATTTGAGTGCATGCATTAAATGGAACTCTTACTTTGACTTCCGATTTCAACCTCATACAACTATTCTACACCAGTTGGTCAAATCAAAACTCCCACTTTTTGTTTCTCGTTCATCGTCAATTACATAGTTTTTTTTTCTTCTTTTTTCTCTTTTTGCGATTTGTAACTCAAATTTTACTATTCAACGTAAACACAGCTTTTACTTATTCTATCGTACGTACATAATATCGATTATATGACATGGCGATCATTCCGATAAACTTCGGATGATTTTAATATCTTATAATTTTAATTTATTTTGTTTACACCTAAAATATTTAAGTATCGCAGCGTCTTATTTTTTTTAATGAATATGTTTTTTTTCAGCAAGTTTCTGACAATTTGTATGGCAATTACCGTCAATGAATATGGAGAAGTAAAATACAATTACTATATTTGTTTTACCTTTCTCTCTTTCCCCGAATTACTACTGCATGCAACCACATGATCTTCTCTGTATAAATTTTCGACATTATCGTATCAATCATTAAGGATTTTTTTTTTTTACATTGTGGTCCATGCATAACTGTAGAGTTGGCTTGAATAAAAATACAGAAAACGCAGTTGAATGTTAGGTGAAATGGATTTGAAAGATGCCAAGTTTTTTTGTTTACCTTTTTCATTTTAACCAATAACTGCTTTGCTGTAATTTATGTTCTTCACCCGATATTATTATTTTCTTGCCGGGGGTTGGGGGAATTTTAAATTGTTTACTTTTTTTTTTATGTACTAGATTCTGAATTGTGATGGTTGAAAAATAATAATTGAGACAGGCTTCTGTTTTTTTTTTTTTTGACAAATAGAGATATAATGGGCCAAAATGACCTACTTGATATGAACCATAGCACATCAACAGTACTGAAGATGGACCAAAGAACCTTTTTTATTTTTTTTATCTTATCGTAATCTGACCAAGTGTCAGATCATGTCAGAGGCTATTTAGTTACTCTATGCACTAGTTTCCTGCAATTTGAAAATAAGAGGGGACCATTAGGTAAAAAGTTTCATCATATTTTTCTAAAAGATTTTGTTTTATAAACTTCTCTTTTGTCATTTTCAGTGAAAATAATATTTTGTTAATTTTTCCATGTTTTAAAATATGAAAAGTGGGGCAGATGATCCTAACAAAAGTTCACATGATACTCATTTCATTTAAAATATGAAATGAGAGAATTCTTTTTAGTGGTAAAATAGGGAGAACTCCAAAGCTGTGGAACAGAATGTTCATGATATGTTGGAACCCTATAAAAAATTAGTTTATATAATAATACACTGTTGTATACTCGTCTTGTTTAATATTACTGCCCTAACCAGTTTTCCGATGAATGAAAAACTGAATACTTCTGTTTTAATTTTGATTTTCATTCTTGAATGTTTTTAGAGTTTTAATGTTAAACATGCATAGTTATTCTAAAATCAAGTTACTAATGTCACCATACTTTCTTTAGCTTTCACCACCATTAAAGAACAGATTATGATTCAGCATACTGCACCAAGAACATGATAATAATAGTTTACTTTCATAATTTTTTGAGAAATATTTTAGATGTAATTTATTTATTCTGTCATACTGAAAAAAAAAAAGAAAAAGCTGTTCAAAACAAGGATGCAGTTTTTGTTACCTCATGAGTGTAAGTCCTTGTCTTTTTCTTTTATTTTCTTATCATACTTTTTCTAGCTTGTTATGTTTGGGTCTATGTCCCTTCATTATTGAGAACATGTAAACCAACTATGTTATCATGTCTTTCTCAGCTTATAAATATCGTACTGGAAGTGACCCACATGATAAAAAATAGTGTATTAGAAAATATGTTCTGCCACGTCACTTCTTTTAGAATCATTTAGCTTGTAACAGTAATAAATCACAAAAATATACAGAAAAATTAAAGAGATAATTTAATAAAATAAAATGTAAATCCACCAACTATATATCCATTCAACTTACAACAAATTAATTAACAGGTAAAATAAATATATAATGCACACTAGATGAGTTTCAATCTATAACAGCTCCACAAACTTAAAATGTTTCATAATTTATGAATACAAACCTCATCTTTGGTATGAATGATACATGGTGTTTTTGAATCCCTTGTGTGTCACTGAGGCTGCAATGCTCCTTGAATATTTTTAACAGCGCTGTCATAGTGCACAAACCCCATAAACCAAAATTCATGGTTGTCAACAGAGATAATCTGAATATATTTTTCAGACGAGTTGGTTCTGCTTGTTGAAGCGTTCACTGCTCTCAGTTGATGCAATGGAATAACCACCTAATGCATGGGAACAAAAGCATGTGATTAAGAAAGAAAAGTATAATACATTCATGACAATGTGTCTATATGTTATCATGGAGGGAAATCAAATTTATGATTAATTGTTTTGATTAGAAGTTGTGAAATAATTAATTGATGTTTCATTTAGATTTGGATTCTTAATTTTTCTTGAGTAAAATATTGCATATTTAGAGGTGTGGACTGACTTAATACATTTTGGATTAAATATGTTTTTTTTTCCTAACGTTTCAAGCGTATTTCATGATAATATTTGAATTATTTACACCGTTTGACACATTTTTTGCTTCAATGTTAATTCAAATATTATCATAAAATACGTTTAAAATGTAAATAAACTTAATAAAATTTGATAAGAAGAACTAATCCACGCATTTCTAAAGAAGAACTAAACTGGTATAAAGTTTCGAAGAGAAACTAATTCTAAAATTCACTGAAACTTGAGGGACCAAAAACATATTTAACCCATATATTCCCACAACAGAAGTGGAAAAATGATGTTAATATTTAATTTTGCAAAGTCAAATGCTTGCAAAGTTTTTCTCTCTTGTTTAATCTTCCGTTTTTCATTCCTTTAATTGTGCTTTCACTTGCAGGACTTGTTCTTACAAAAAATGTAACGCAATTTTCTAATATTAAAATTTTAAATACATGAATACAAATATATAAATTCATATGCGGAACATCTTCCTTAGATTTTTCCTAAGAATATCAGCAAATAGACGAAAATTACATTGTTTAATCTAAAAAAAAGTGGACCAAATTACGGGAGGGACAAGTAATCTTAAGAGTTTTGTCCAAAAGCTAAATATTTTAGCATTGAAAATGATTTGGTGTTGTTTAGTATGTTTAATATGCCCTATAAAATATCAATTTATGTGGATGAGTGCTGAAAACGTTGGACTTGTTAATGTCAAGACTTTAATTTTCTATTAGTACAGTCTCATATTTTGTTAAATGCCATTGCCAAAAATTTCCTAGGATATACCTTAGGCAATAAATATTAAAATATTTTCAAAAATCAATTATTACTTGCTAATTTGTAATTGGCCTAGACCTAAAGGGTACTACAGCAATGCTGGCACATATCCTCATCATTCCATAATAAAATAACATGGATCATGATAACCATAATCTCAAAGGTGGTAAGCTTCTAAAAGATGAAATAAATTATATGGCCAACCTAACAAAAGATGGGGTCATGATGAAATAACATGGGATCATGATGACCGTAATCTCAATGGTGGAAAAAATTTAAGCCCTTACTACAAAATATATTTCTAAATAACGTGTCATCAAGGTTAGATTAGACATTTACAAACTTGTATCATATAAACATGTTAGAGTTGATTCTTAGAAAACTTCATCTACCTATTTCTACCTCAGTATCATACTTGAGGGTGAGCCCAGACACCGTAGTTTTGTGAACGCTGGTTACGGTTTTGAATTACTAAACAACCTAACAAAAGAATGCATTACTTTTTTTCTGAACAATAATTATGAGTAGTTTTGGAAGAAAAAAGAATAAAGGTTAAGGACAAATTTAATTTTATTAACCAAATTAACTGATTTCCTCAATCTTACTGAATTAGTTAATTGGGACTTATAAAAGGGATTAGAGGGAGCCCGCTCAAGTGTTTAACGTTTAGACTTTGCCTAATTAGTAATTGAGATTCCTTGCCTAATTAGTAATTTTGAGATTCCTTGGCTTGTCCTTAAGAGTAGAGATATCAAAATGGGTTCTGATCCATGAGCAAGCCGACTCATTACGGGTTCTCACCAAGTAAGGTTGGAAAAGTTTCAGTTTCTTTTTCTTTTTAATATGAGTTGAACTGAATCCGACTCACTTACCCACGAGTTAAACAGGTGTAAGCCGAGTTGAAGGTGAGTTGACCCATAACCCACCAACAACACTTTATTAATCTTTTTACAATTTTTTATAAGTTTTTTATTATAATTATTTATTACTTTTAATTATATAGGTTCACAAATTAATCTTCTCAAATACTAGAATGTTATTCAATAATATTTAATAACTTGGATGTTTAACTTATTTGTTTGCCAAAGTTATATACCTTGATACTTTAATTTTCAACTACTATTTTTATACTAATATTTGGAGATTTAAGTGAACATTATTTTGTTTCTAGTGTTATAACAAAGTAAATTGAGTCAATCCACTTTCATTGTATTACAATAAATATATCAAATTAACTACAAAAATAGAATATTCGTAAGTGAGTCAACCCACTAACTAACTAACCGACCTATGATGAGTTGAGCCATGTTACAAAATTTCCATCTCACCAAAAGTAAGTCGGGTTGAGCTGACCCTTTTTAGCTCAACCCGTGATGAATTATCCCGTGTGAGCCGGGTTGACTCATTTTGACACCGGTACTTAACGGTCATCCAGTTCAAAGTTTAAGTACCTAGCTTAAGAGAAGTATTCTTGGTCATCATCCAACATCTAATCTAATACTACTTTTCTCTACAGTGAAATAGTAATTCACACATAAGCACAATAACTCTTAACTATACTACTCGGTTCTGCTTAACTAGCACACAGTTTAAAGCCAATCAAATTGCACCCTCACAAAGAGCCTACAGAGCACAGAACGACTGAACTCCATCATCGTCATTGACAGCAGTTCAAAAATACATTGCCAAACTATATAATAGTAATAGTTAATCACAATCTGAAGAAAATACTCATTCAGCGCTACCAGTGTATAGTTTAAAAACAATAGCAAACCTCATTTCTTCGCTTACAATCAGAATTCAAGAAATGGAATGTAAAAATATGAGTGTAAACAAACAAGCAACAATGTCAACAAATCATAGACAATGAAGCCATTCACGGATCAACATCATCAAATCAAACGAAACTGCATATGCATATCATAATTTCTGTTGTAGATCAATAAGAAGCAAGGAGGTTCCGCAAATACCTTATAATAGCTCCATTGAGTCTGTTCACCCATTTGGTAAGAAAGTGGGTTATCACTACAAAACGCCAGTTTCGCTGTTGACAAATACAATACTCCCATCACAGGTCCAGCCGAAGTAGACAAGTAGCATGCATACGTTTTCAGAAGCTGCTCCTCAGGAACTGTCTCAAAAGTTTGCCTAAAGATCTTCTCATACCCTCCTTCTGCAAGAACTTTAGTTCCCTGAGCAATCCTCCCCACAGCTGCATCCGCAAAACTTGGACCCGTTTTCACTGTTCCACACAAAATTAAATAATCATAATGATATTAACAAGACTCACGTTTACCAATATCCTTAGGCATTGAACAAGACAATAAAAGGAATTTGTGTATTTAGATATCATAGAGCAACTGCATTAGAAATCAAGGAGAGACACATTATTTCGCATCCCAATAGAAAATTCTAATTTTAACAGTTTTGGGTAAGTTTTCTTTTCCCTCCCGTTCAGCTGCTATACGAAACAATAAATTGTTTGTAAAATAAGTTGCAGCTAAAATCCTTTAAGTAACTTATTTTCATGAATCTGAAAATGTATCGCTTATGATTATTTTTCAACTTCATATATACGCAGACATACATCCCTTATGTGCAAGCCGGTTTGTATCATAACGAAAGCAATTAAAACACTTTTCAGTCAATTTATCTAAACAAAACAGATTTTGACCGCAACAATAATCAATTATAACATAATTTTCCCAGAACACATCCTTAATTAGCATTCTCCTAACAAAAATAGTAATTCTTGAGAATCACAGGTCAACCAGAGATACGAGCAAATGGTAGTCCAAGCCTCAGAACATGACAAACAAATTCAAACAATTTAAAACGGGCCTAAACTACTTTCTAATAATAAAAATAAAACAAAAAATAATATCGAAAAGAAAAGACGGGTTTTAAGAAATGACAGGAAATGAATACATACAGTGCTGCCACATGTTGCCGGCGAGATCCTCCGCCTTTTTGGTGGCCTCGGCGGCTTTCTTGCCCCATTTGCCGAGAACGTCCTTCACGGAATCTAAAGTCGCTGCGAAAATAATGTAAGTTTTCAAAGAGTGTTCTTGTGTGAAGTAAAATCAAAAAAAGGAAAAGAAAAATGATGAGTTAGTTACTCTTAGTAGAAGAAGCGGCAACGGGAGCAGGAGTGACATAGGGATTGGAGTCTTTGGGCATGGTGGTGGCAGCATCGCCGGAGATTGGGGCACGAGATTCAGTATTGAGGGGTACTTCTTGTTGTTGAAGAGGAGGTGGCACGACGTCGTCTGGGTCCAGTTTAGGGTACGGAGCATAATCAGCAGTGTGAGGCTGAGGTGCGGATTGGGATTCTTCATGTTTTGTGTCGACGGTTTGAGTTTGGGTTTCGTGAGGTTTGGTGGCGGAGGCTTGGGTTTGGGTTTGGGTGGGGGCTTCGGCACTCATGTTGCTGGTTTAGGTTCGGTTTGGTTGAGGATCGGAGTATTGTGAAGAGAGGCGATGGATCGCGGTGGAGAGTGGAGGAGGAAGAGTACACGTGTGTGGGACTTCAATTTCAAACGTCAAATTCTGCCAAAATCGTCAAACTGGTTTAAAAAGATTCAGTTCATGTTTCAATGCTCTTTCTGGATCTGCCCGTTTTATTCTCTGTCCCCTGCCCGTGTTTTTTTTTTACGATGTTTGTTTGGGCTTTTACGTCATTTACACACTGTTACTATGGGCTGCAAAAACAAAAAGCCCCGTAAAAAGCATGTTTTCACTGTTTGAGCCCATTACTCTTCCCTTCAACTATAGTTTTCATTTCAAGTTGTTTTTTTTCTTCCTGCACCTTAAAATTACTATCTGCATCTCCTTAATTTTTAAAATGACCATTTTACTCTTTAAGTATAGTTCAATTGTACTTCTATAATACATGTTTTAAAAATATTTTAAAACAAACTTTTAGAAACATATATGATGTTTTCTGGAATAGAATTTTCCAAAATACGATTTTTAGAATAAGTTTTTAAGAATATATAAATATGCTTATTGAAACGACTTTTCAAATAATTTTTTAGAATAAGTTTTCTACAATGTATAAGATCCTTTTTAAAATAGGACCTTCTAAACAAGATTTTTCAAAATAAAATTTTTGGAATAAGATTTCCTGGACATATAAGATGGTTTATAAAACACTTTTTTCAGAATAAGCTCTCCAAAAAATATGAGATGGTTTCTAAAATAAACATTTTGAATCAAGCTTTCTGAAATATATAAGATGATTTCTAGAATTCTACATAAACATCATCTTCCTTTTTCTAGTAATTTATAAATACTACCGATTGAAAAATCTATAAGTTTTCTAGATTAGAAAATCAGGAAGGTAAAACAAATTACAAAATTATATAATTTCTACTAGACGGGATAAACTAATAGAGATAATGTTTTAGATACCAATATGGTAATATGGGTAAATCAAAGCACTCAATCTTACCAGGCAATTACTTCGGTACCATATCCGCCACCATCGTCTCCAGAAATTATTTACCGGAATACAATAAATAATAAATAATTTTAGAAATTTTTATTCGGAAAGTAAAAAATTTTTCCTTCTAAGGAAAACATTTTCAGGAAACATTTCGATGGTGTGGGAGAAGAAGTTTGATGGGGGTGCACCTCTTACCAACCTCATTGTAATAATCTTTTGTGAAAAATACTTAAGTTTAGATCCATAATATTAAAATAAACTACTAACTTAAGTAACCATATTGTGGATGTTCTAAATTGAAATATTTAAATAGGAAAAACCCAGAATTTTTTGTCATTTATATGTAAATTCTCTTAAATATGATAACAGTAGTTACAAGCGTTGTAATTTGAATTTCTTATCACAAAATGGTTTTAGCTTAGATAAATTTATGACAATATAAACAAATTTATGCTATCATAAAACAAATTACAAATTACGAGTTTATGGATTTTTATAATAATTAGCACAAGTTATGTTAATAACAATAATATAGAAAAACCTAGCAAAATCACCAGAAAATTTAAATTTTCTTTTGCTACAACCATTCATTTCTTGAGCTACCTACACTCATTCTAAAATAAACTTTCTGAAATGCAAAATATATGTTCCGAAAAATCCATTTCAAAATGAGCCAATGTCAACACTTTTGAATATCTCAAACTTATGAATCTGAGGTACCACGATTAGTTTCATGAAAAAACAAAATGCACTTACATACTTGTACACATATAAAAGGACAATCGTACATTGACATTTTTTTTTACTCTTATTTGGTCCTTCATCATTCTTCTCTCTCTTTTTTCTTTACCAACGCAAAAAGTTCACTTTTATTAGAACTATTTAACTCTTAGAATAAGTTATCAAATGGTAATTATTGGTGTCAAATATTTTTTTTTCCACTTAAATGTGGCTTTGGAAAAAAAAAACTGAAAAAGATTACCAACATAAGTGATGTAGTTATAACATTTGGTAGATTACAAATGTGACAAATGTAAGCGATTTCAGATACGAGGTACGGGGATAGCAACTAATATCGGACAAGTACCAGGTATTCACACAATTGTTATCGTTTACATCTTACAAGACATTGTCTAAGATATTGAAAAAGGTTTTGTGCTATCGATATTTCAGATAAATACAGTTCAAGTTGACTAATTGAAGCTATCCCATATCATACGATATCAGCCGATTTAGTTATTTACTTTTACCGAGCTATAACAATTTCCGAAGGAACTGCTGTCGTTCGGGAAAGTACAAGTATATATGAACAAATAAATAGAGCACAATTCAACGTGTCGAAAGAAAAAAAGAGGCTGACATTTAAATACAACTTTATTTCCTTTGTTTTTCACAAGTTTGAGACATTTAACAGAAAAAACAAATTATCAGGGAGCCAACCGCTCAATTTTCCACAGCCGCTGTCCATTGATCTCATAGGGAGTATATTGCAACCTGTCAATAAAAGATGCACACAATCTCAGGAAAATTTTGTGGAAATTTACTTCACTATGAAAATGTGCTCTGCACAGAATGATAGCCAAGAATGCACTCTAGGACAGGGTTTCAAACAAATCTTATAAGGAAAGGAAGCCTGTGAAATATTTCTATTAGGTGTCAGTTAGTGTTAGATATCTTTTAGTAAGTGAGAGACTGGGAGTTAGAACTCTTTTCAGAAATCACAGTTGTTTGCCATGATGATAACAGGTAAATGTTTAGGGGCACTACATATCTTTAGCATCAATCAGTAATTGTTAGTGAGGGAGTTATTTTAATTGGGAAAATAAGAAAAATAATACATCTTGAAGTTTTCCGATGCTTTATCTTTGTAATAGGATATCCATATTTCTTCCTAATAAAATACCAGGTTCCTGTGGACGGGTTGTTTATAGACCAAACGTAACAAAACACCAGGATCAGATAGATAACCATAATATTCTATACCACAATAAAAAGAATTCCAAATCAAAATTACCCATCAAAGACAAGTATATCCAAATTTTAAGCAATGTCAAGATAAGGTTCGACATTTAAAAAACTTGTAAGTGGTAATTTTCAATATAAACCTCAGACTTATTTAAGTAACTCAATTTTTTCTTATGGGGATAGAGTCAATAAATCTTTAAAGTAAAAATGTCATATATTGTTGTAGATGTGGTTGATTACTTTATAACGTTATCATAGCCAAGCAGGCAGACTAGGATATAGATAAAACTCAAATTGATAGGCATACGACTCGGATCTTGAACCTAAGCCGTGGCTTGAAAACATAATAGACGTTACTGAAAAACTATTAATGTACATATTGTTTGGCTTCATCCATTCATAGAAAAAAAAAACTTAAAAACAAGAAAACCTATCACAAACGAGGATGCAACCACCTGTCATGCAAGCGAGATTTCTGTCCTTGCCAAAACTCAAAAAGTTGTGGTGTGAGTCTATATCCTCCCCAGTTAGGTCTAGGGATCGTACTTCTGCAAGTAGAAAATATGAGGATTATTAACAGCTTCCCTAGAGTTAACAAATGGGAGAAAAGTATAATCGTGGCCAAATGAGATGGTTAGCTACTCAGGTTTCCAAGTCCAAGCAATGAGAATATATGGGGTTATAGACCATCTCAAGGGAGTAACATACTTTATCAGAATTTACAAATAACATTGAGTCAAACGCAGTTGTTCAATAACTTACCCATCGGCGTATTTTTGTACCAGTTCTTCGTACTCCTGGTAAAGAACATGCCTACCAGGTACAACAGTACTCTAATGATCCAAGAAATTGAAATTATAAGTTTATATATCATATCATTTCCATAAATAACAATTAAATTTAAAGTGAGGCAGAACTAGACCTGCTTGCTAACTATTGCTCCAATCTGACTTCCTCTAGGACGGCTATGGAAATATTGTTCCGATTCCTCATCAGAGACTTTCTGAACAGGCCCTTCTACCCGTACCTAGGAAAAGAAATAAACAAAAAAGTAATGGATAACAATATGAATTACAGAGGAAATAAATTATGAAAACCGTACACAATTTCAGAAGCCTAAAATAGAAAGGAAAAAAAAAATCATTTCCCTAAGATACAGATAAACTATTGATTAGCTGGTCCAACTAAAAGTCCTGGGAAAACAGAATCAGTCAATCACAATTGGCAGCCACTTCAGATTTTCCAAACTAGTATCCAACACTCCTAAAATATCATGAAATATCCAATAGTTGAGGCATGCCTCCAAAATGCAGTGACACAGTTTGCATTATCAAAATGTATGTATCAAGTTAAATTGACATGCTGACCGTGGTTCTTCGCCAATGTAAATCAAGTCAGCAAATGCAAAATAACGACAACAGCAAATTAAATTTGTATAGCCGAAATATGACTCATGTTCATCTACTATCATTTGTGCAGGTTTCCTAATATAAGATCATTTCAAGAAACAAATGGTTTAAAAAAGGTATTCAACAAAGAATGCAGGTAGGTAACTGCAGGAAGTTTTGGTGGTATTAATATCAAACTTAATGCAACTAATATAGATAAATAAACAGACTGGATTAAGATCAATATGGATTATTATTTTGCTAGATAAAAGAGAGAAAACAACAATGATAATGGACAGACTTCACATGTTCAAGTTTTATCATGACTAAAATTTCTAGCTGTGTGTTTTGACTTTAACATGGAAAATCAGCTTTTGTTAACCTAGGCTTAAGAAAATTAAAACCACATCGACAGATCGGCAAATGGATCAAGTCCTTTTGAATCCCAGGTTAATCTTACGATACACATCAACTCAAGCCTCCAAAAGTTGAAGTCTAGCGATAGTAGATATTTTAATCCCCTATGTTAGACAACCTGAGGTTTTAGTCATCCAAATCCTAAACGGTCTCTTAGGTGTTATATTGTAACTACCGATTATCATACTGATCCTCCATTTCCCTCCAAATCAAAGTACATTATGGCATGATGCACCATGTTTCCAAGAAGGCATGGTTGGATTGAAAATAAACTTCATTAACTCCATGAATAATAAGTCAATCTGAAGATGTGGCTAGCCAGAATGTAAGCAATACTCACCTGACGGTTTAAACCATCCCAGTAAAAAAGCAAAGATGCTCGAGGATTTTCAGATAACTCACGTGCCTTTCGACTTTCATAGTTTGTGTACCTGTGCAAATCAATTGCAGTAGCTGAACACAACTAAGCATTCGCTCAAATATAACAGGTCTAAAATAAAAATAGCAGATCATTACTGACCACACAAATCCATCTTTCTCGAACCCTTTTAGCAATACCATTCGTGATGAGCTGCAGGCAGATCAAGAAGAGTAATTTGCAACTTTTAGTTCAGATATTAAACATTATTCAGAAGTACGGAAAAGTAATTAATTTTACAAGACCCACTTATATTCAGGCAAAAACCATTTTAACATTAACAAAATCTTACGGTTTTCCATCCTTCCCTACAGTTGACAAGGCCATGGCATTTGGTTCCTTCAAACCAGCAGCCATTGCATCATCGAACCATTTGCGAAACTGTAGATAACAAAAATAATATTGTAAAATGGAAATCATTTGTAGTCATTAAAATCTCAGGTTTGGAAACCGAAAGAGATCATGGTAAAGTACTAAATTCCTTGACACCCACAAAAAGGGTAAAAGGACAACTCTGCAACAAAGTATTGTTTCACAGGAAAGATACCTGATTAATTGGGTCAGTCTCCACCTGCTCTTCAAGAAATTCTGGTGAGATGTAATTCTCTCTTAGAGCTGAGATATCAATTTGTGGAGGCTTTCCAATTCGAACACACATGGATGTTCCAGGATAAGGTGGAAGTACAAGTTTATATTTTTCTGCAATAGCAGGTGGGACAAATCTACCTCCTAGAAAGTGGTGAGGACCACCAAACTTCTTTGCGCCTAATTTCGGGGCTGTCAAAGAAACCTACAGAAAAAATAAACACGATGGAGGAATGGTATCTCGATAGAAACACAGTTTGTGTTGAAATAAATATCCGAGGATATTATATCTAAATTTCAACATTTAGAGAAATAAATAATGATCTGAAACATACCAACATATCAGGCTTAATGCCTGTACCATCAACATCTCCCTCTTCAACATGCCAACCAGAGGGAATATCTACAGAGACTATAACTGGTCTTTTTTGATCAATTTCATTAATATTGTGCAAAGAAACAAGTCTCTGGATCAAATCATCAAAAGGAGGTCTGGGAGAACCTGAAGAAACAGAAAACAACAAAGTATAGCCATATAAAATTTAAATGGAATTATTTGTTGATGATCCATACAGTAGTTCAGAATTCAGAGCCAATGTGATGGGATGTTAAAGACTTTGAAAACAAAAGAAAGAGTTATCTAATTTAACTGAGTGCTACTGCAGATTATAATTGTAGCAATTATATTGATTCTAACAGTAAGCATATAAATAACAAGGGGGAATAAAGGAAAAAAAAGAAGACAATAAATGATTAGAGGAAGAAAAACAGTGGTAACAGTATGTTGTTCAGTTCCTGGTTTGAAAAGCATAGGAGAGAATCAAATAGATGCTCTAGATGTGCAAATAAGTCTCAACAAGAAAAATACCTACCATGAAATGAGAATCCAAACATGGCATCCACAAGAATGTCAAACTCATTTGAAAGATCCGACGGTAGTTCTTCCACTGACAAGAAAGGGATAGACAGTGCTTCAAGCTACGGCAACAACATTCATGAGACAACGTAACTCATTAGACCAAAAAAAAAAAAATAGATGGAAAGAAGACAGAAAATCAATAGCAAAAACAAAAAGAGTGGAGTTCTAAACTGTCAAAATGAGCTCCATCCAACCTGAGTAACTAATCCAGAATAGAGAGGCTTGGGGGTACGCTTAGGGTAACACACAAAGGGCTTATAACCAAAGTGATGCAGGTGGCGAGCAGCCACCAGACCGTCACCACCATTGTTACCAGGGCCACATATAGTAAGAACACGACTATGCTCAGTGGGTTTGTAAACCTGTGAGATAAAAATAATTCAAGAACAAATTCACCAGCATTAACAGACAAAAAGAAAATCATAGAGAAAGAGAATAAACTTTAGCAAAAGGATGTTTCCTCTATCAAAACTCATTCTAGTCACCTAATGCAACAAAACACCAATAAGAACACTTCACTGCGTAGCTGAAATCAAATTCACATGCGGAAAGCAAGTACCTCAGAAATGGAAGCAGCGACGCTCAAACCAGCCAATTCCTACAAATTAAGAACAAAAGACATTAACTAACTTAACCAACACAATACCACAGGAAATGAAAAAAAAAAAAACACACACACACACCATGAGCTGGTCGACGCTGAAGCCGAGAGGACCCATGAGAGTCTCATCGATCTCAGCGGCATCTCGCTGTGTGAGGTAAGTGACGGAATCAGAGGAGAAATTGGCCATTAGTGCAGAAGAAGATGCAGCAGGCGTGGGTCCACCCTTGAAGTTAGTGGAAAATGGACGAATTGAAGGTCGGAGAATGCCCTGGAAGAAAAGGAAAAGACGAAACAGAAACCCCAAGATTTCAGAGAAAAACATGGAGAGAGTTTATAAGAGAAGATGAGAGAATTGGAATTGGTTTTCTCACCGAGACAAACTGAAAGAGGGGGTTTCGGTTATTGTGGAGAGAAGATGCAAATGGATTATGAGTTTGAGTGAGAGAATGGGTAAGGCATAGACATGTCATGCTTCTTCTGCTGATTCTTCCTTTGGGAACCAATGAACGCATTGATTTAGCAATTCCTTTGGTTTCTGCATCTCTACTGTTGTTCACTAAACTCACTGACACTGCATATAGCTGAACTGGTGATAAGGTTAAACTATACACATCAAATTAAATCATAATCAAATCATAATCTACCTCTTTAAACTTTCACCTCTCTTGTCTCTCGGTGGTGCCCAGTGATCACCCTGTGAATTAAATTAATTAGCTGTTACTTTCGTTTACAAGTTGGGTTTATTTCACTCTTCAGTCAGTTTAATAATAACTATTTTTTGTAACTTGTTTTTTTACATACTTTATAATTAATTATATTTTTATAAATATAATAAATTTGATTAACTTTAAAAAAAACTAAATAAATAATAACCATCTGATAAACTATTATAAGTATTTTATAATATTATAAAAGTTAATAAGTAAGTTAATTCTATAATTGTTGTCTGTGTATCTATTTTTTTATAACTTTAATATAAACTTTATTAATATTTTTATTTTAAAAATTATTTTTTAAATAGTATATAGTTTATAACAATTAATAATGTTGATTTTTTATAATTTTATTGTGTACACATCTTTGACGCTATTTAAACATGATCAACTTTATATAAAAATACAACTAAGGTTAAAAAAGTTCTACTATAATAGTCAAAAGTTAAAAACTTAGTTTGTCAACACTTAATTTGTTTTGTAGTTAATTCTCTTGTTTTGTTTCATAATCTTAATATTGATCAATTGTTTTGTTATTTAATTTGTCTCCATCAGTAAAGTAGAAAAATCAAACAATATCTTTAAAACATAATGAAATACTAGCATGTATTGTAGTAGATCTTATGAAAAACATTTTTTATCTATTTTTAAGTCCATGGTTTTTATTTATTGAAGAATTTAAATTATCTCTCTCATGGAGTAACATTCAAAACTGATTAATTTAAAAAATATGAGTTTAAATTTAGTCAGACCTTTTTATGTTAAATAATTACTAACACGGTTTGAACATTACTTGGTTTAACAAAATTACATACCCGGTTTTATTACGATATTATATTTTTTCCAGTACTGTTATTTTAGTACGATTAGTTGTTAAAATATAAACAACGATTAACATGTTTCTCCACGCTCTAATTTTGAACCCATATTTGTTATTTTCAAGTCACATCCACCTTGAACATTGGTAATTAGCTTTTTTATTGGTTTCCACTTCACTATTTGTAAGAAAACATGTTAACCCTAGTTTAACAAACAAAATCAAAAGGAACAGTAGTAAAATTAAGTATGAAGCTTAAGATGAAGAAGGGAACTTGAAATTCATCAAGAAAAAAAAATCCTGCTATTGCCAGGTTGAATTGTATCTAAAGTCCGCACCGCAGGTAACTCCCAATTTTGGCCGCAGAATGAACTAACTAATACAACCCAGCAACGACACTATTTCAGTATACACATTGGTGAAGTAGAACCTAGAAACAATTCAAAAGTAATGTAAGGAAGCCATATCTATCTCTATCTAGTTATCTACAAATCGGAATTTGTCACCGTGCCCTCACCATTGCATTCAACAGGCATAAGTCGCCGCCTCTTTGGAGCTTGTTCCTCACACATATCAGGTGCCACGCCATCAATAGTCTCACCATCATCTACTGCATCAGAAATTTGTTGCAATGGAATTGCGGGAGTGTCCTCATCAACTGCCGCCTGTGAAACTTGTTGCAATGTTATCGTTGGCGTTTCATCATAATCTGGTACATGAGAAACCTGTTGCAATGGTATTGTCAGAGTTTCTTGACCAGTAGAGTGGAGATCTCCATTGTTATCATCACACGTCATAATTGAGTCTCCAGAATTTCCCACAACAGTGGTGGAAATATCTCTGACATGCTCAGCATTTACCATGTCCGAAAAAGTTTTCTCCCCTTGTTCAGCTTCATTAGATGACCTGGGCTCATTCACAGAAGGGCAGTTTTCTGTGATCCTTACGTCTTCTGAATCTTCTAAGGCACCATTTGATGAATGTAGAGAAGACTCAACCACATCATGGTTCGCTTGAAGAGAGATTTGTGGTCTATGACATGTATCATCTCCACACTCCCTGGGAAGATATGGCAAAGAACATGTTTGAGGAATAATTCCTGCCACTTGCTGGAAGTTGGGATCTGTAGGCAGGTACATAAACTGCTCACCAAGATCAGTGTCCTCCTATTATAATACAACAAAAAAAGAGAGGTGAAAGGTTAGTTTTACAACATAAATGTAAAAGAATGTAATGGGATCTAAAATAAATATCTTGCCAGCATAAAAATGTACTCATCACTGAACGGCTACATTTAGGAACGAAAGTTGATTTTTCATTGTATAATGTACAGCAGACAGAATAAATTATTTGACAAAAATACAAAGCTTCGGTAGTACCGGGCGTTGTTCAAACATATTCAAGAAAAAAAATGCAAACACAAGTAGGTACCTCCATCGAGTATATTGAACCATTGAAACGCTGGTCAAAAGATTGGCATTGTCCCAACATAGCTCCTGCAGTAGCTCCTGGCTCAAAAAGCTCTTTAAGAACCAAGCCTGAACTGTTAAAAGATTGATGATCTAAAGATGACGAACCAGACAATAGAGTGATTTCTATTCCCTGCCCCACATGCGAAGTTGTTGACTCCTTATTGACTTCAGCGTGATCAATCCCAGTTCTGTTATCATTATTTTCTAAGCACTCATTGTCAGCACTACAGTCAGAGGAAGAGATTTCGTGTGAACCAAGGTTTTCCACAAGTTCAAAGATTAACTTCTGGATCAGTGTTCGCTTGAGATAAGCCTCAGCAGGCAGAAACCAGTCTACATTGAGCTGGAAATAACTAGTTATATTAGGTCAAAATCATAAGAATCCGTTACTAAGATGCCAGTTACCTTTCAAATGTTAAAAATAGAAAGCATTAAGACAACTAAGCAAGGAACTACAAAAAATTGGGAGATTTAATACTTAAATAGGCACGATCAACAACTAAAACAAAAAGGCTAAAATCACACCCATTTAATACATTCTTCATCTGCAAATAAAAATGCTAAAAAGTTGGAGAGAATTACTGCACCCAGGTAATAGGACATGTACTCCACCCAATTAGTGCGTTGGAGAGAATGCTAAAAAGTTGTTCGCTAGAACTACTTGGATGAAGAGATAAAGGAAATGAGGAAGTTGCAACAAATGAATTACAAGTAAACTAGTTTCAATCTATAAATATTGAACCACTCGAGTAATTAAGTCAACCAGCATTTATTAGCAAAACAACTATTCGTAAATTGATAAGCAATCTAGTAGATAATTTATTTTAGAATGGAAACTTTTTCCAATGATTTCATTTGTATTCAAACAAAAAGTGTGAAATACACCAAGAACTACAAGAATAAGTAAATCACTTACGAAGTTGGAAAACTTGGTTAGTTTGATAGGATTGAAATTAAGAGGTGCTTCAGTAAGGAACAGCTCTAGGTAGTGAAGCAGAAATAGGCCACAGTCATACGAATTTTCTTGCTGCGGCAACTGTCACGGAGTGAGAGCATTCAATCATAACAATAAAAGAAAACTCAAGCAGAAAAGGCAAAAAGTGGCCAGTCTTAGGCAGAAATAGGCCAACTAGCATGGAGTTATAGCATTCAATTATAAAATTTAAAAAATTATTTCAGAGAATAAAGCCAACAAAGTGATTTGTGTTCCTTGAATAACCCACCTAATAACGAGACATTTAAAGAAGGGTTAAATATGTTTTTGGTCCCTTAACTTTCAATGAATTTTAGAATTAGTCCATTTCGAAACTTTAGACCAATTTAGTTCTTCATCTTTCGAAATACGTGGATTTAGTCTTTTTATTTAGATTTTGTTAAATTTATTTGACATTTCAAGCGTGTTTCATAATAGTATTTGACTTAACATTAAAGTAAAATTGTGTCAAACAGTATGAACAACTCAAATACAATCATGAAATGCGTACGAAACATCAAATAAACCTAACAAAATTTGATTAAAATGACTAAATCCACGTATTCCGAAAGATGAAGGACTAAATTGGTTCAAAGTTTCAAAATGGACTAATTCCAAAATTCACTGAAAGTTAAGGGACCATAAACATATTTAACCCTTTAAAGAAAGATACAAATGCAAAATGTATGCAATTGTTTATAGAAAAAAAATAGAGGAAAATTGAAATTATCAAGTGGTGGGATTTTCCTCTTCAAATGTATGTCACAAGGTTTGCACAAAAACCCAGTAAACCCCAAATTAGTCTACAAGATGGAATGAGTAGGGCAGTTTAGTCTGAGATTTTTCAAAACTCTCAATTCTAAAATGCTTAACTTTGAAAAACATCAATGGGAAACAAAGTAAAAAAAGATTAAAATGAGTATTGCTTTTGCAAAACCATCGTTTAACAGCTTTTAAAATCTCAAGAGCTAAAATGCCCACCCATTCAATCTGGTTAATTTTTGGGTCTACTGAAAACAACTCCTAACATATAATGGATTGAAAGAATATGTATATTATATATGAATAATTAAGCCAGTGAAACCAACCAGCAAGATTTTTCATAAAAAAACAGCCAGTTTCCAAAACAATGTAGAATCTACTTCTCAGCAAATAATAAAACAGAAATTTGTTTCATTCGACACTAATGGGTCTCTAAAAGAAAAATGATTGCCCTAGTGAAAATCATGAAAATGTTAGCAGGCATTACCGCAAGTGGAAGAAAACGCATGTTGAAGAATCTTGATGAAAGGTCCTCTTCCAACGTATCCTTGTGTCTCTCTTTCCACTCTTCCCACAAGTAACTGAAAACATCAGATGAGAAAAGAACAAATACAACTACCTTGAGTTCAATTTTTTAAACGACAATGCAAATATATTCTGCACAGTTGCAATGGAAATAAACATGTATAACAGAATAAACAATGGATATTAATGTCAAAATTGAAAAAAGGTAAGAGAAAATGCCAATACAAATAAGCAGCATTCTTAAGCACATTAATTTTGGTTCTTATTTGTATTATGAGTTAAGTCCTAATCTAAGCCCAAATTCTAAGAGTTTCAATAACACATTTTATCCACAAGAATCGCTTACAGTTTGATAAATAAAAATGCATGATCAACTGAGCTCTATTATTCATATTTATATGTGTAACGCTGTGCCAAAAGTTGA
>Ga0099822_1002735_pt1 | contig 22139 bp, 5 predicted proteins | sample CowpeawhiteBW_FD_76839 | JGI IMG/M metagenome (GOLD analysis project Ga0099822, IMG submission 76839) | Root nodule microbial communities of legume samples collected from California USA - Cow pea white BW | ecosystem: Host-associated > Plants > Roots > Nodule | place: USA: California | collected... | reverse complement strand
TTATATATATATATATATATATATATATATATATATATATATATATATATATATATATATATATATATATATATATATTGTTACTACAATTTTGGGAAAAAACTAATGAAATTTTGTCTTTTATTTTAACTGGTTAAGGGTGTCATCGGAAGTCTACTTCCAGAAGCTTGGTGACATGCAGAAAGGTGTTCCTTGAACCGAAAGTCGACTTCTGGATGCCTAGTCGGATGTTTTTTTTATGTTTCTGAAAGTCTATTTTTGAGACTGAAATGAGTCGAAAATTAACATTCGTGGCATTTGCAAATCGGATGTCGACGATTTTCGATTAACTTATCTTATTTCTTTATTCTATTAGCTCAACTAGCACGACAATAATGAAAAGCTCCTCAAGAAACCCTTAGGGAAGAAGAACAAGCAGAACAAGTGAGAGAGTGAGAGGCCAAGCAAAGTTTGGGGTGCAACATAGTCATATAGCCACCAACCAACAATTATTAGGTTTGTTCAAGCAGCCACCAACGCTTAAAAGTCATAATTACTTAATCATTACTTTACCTAAATTACTTTTTTATTTTTTATTTTTTTTTGAAGGACATAACTGGAAGAATTGAAATCTTTTGAGATGTAGAAGAAATTTTGGAAGTACAGGAAGAAACTCCCGTCTAGAGTTATGACTTATGGTGTTGCATAAAATAAATATACGAAACAAATAGGTAAATGGGTGCAAAAAATAAGAATGAGGGTGCAAGGGATGGGTTAAACCCACCTAATATTTGTGAGGGGATTTCTTTCTGCACCCCTACATTTTAAAATTTCAACTAAGTTTGGAAGGGGAAAAAAGGAATCACAAACATTCTAACAAAGAGATGAAGCCATTTAGGTGGATAAGAGAAAGGGGGTGACGACGAGGATAAAAGAATATTTATTCATTATAGTCATTAGTTAACATTTTCTTGAGGCACATTTTCTTAAGGATATTAATTTCGAGAAAGATAGAAGGAAGCAAAGGAAGTTAAGAAAATAGAAAAATTGAAGGAAATAAGGAGATCGAAGGGAACGAAGAAATTGAGGGAAAGAGTAGTGAAGTTATGTTCATGCAGAATATCAAGATAGGGCCAGTGTAGAAATCAAGGGATAATCGAGAAAAAAGAAAACTCAAAATACATCAAAAAAGGTATTCATTCGAAAGAAACATCACACAAAGGTTGAGAGGGACATCTAGCAAAAGTACTTGTTGCAAACGTAGTCTTATTAGGCATAATTGATGTAAAGTGGGTGATTTTTAAACAAGTATTTCAATTATTATGTAATATATGCTAGTTTAATTATAAAAAACGAGTTAAAAAATAAATAGTTTATTTATGTCAAAACGTGGTGACAAATTATATTTACAACAAAAATAATTTGAGAAAAACGTGAATAGGATAATGATAACTCCAACAATGATGATTGTAGCAATTTGGGTCACTTCTTTAATTAATTTTTTTTACCCGTTCTTATTTTATCCATAGTAATTTAGTTTCTTGCATGTTACAATTCTCGCATTTACCTTCCCAATTTATTTATTTCTTACCCAATTTACATTTTTAGTTTTCAAAAACATTTTGTTTTAATTCACCTCTGGCTTCAACATTTTTCATTTGGCTTATTAAAAGCAAAATCCGATTTCAATGCATGAGTTCTTAATTAATATCTACTTGACAACCGAGTGAAATAGATTTATTTATAAATTTTTTTAAGATATAAGTGGTTTACAAATAAATTGTGTTAATCATTAAATTTTGAGTTAAAATACTTTAATTTAGATCGAAAAACAATTTGTTTCTTAGTAATATATTAGAGGAATCCACAAAATTTTTGTATTATATGTACTTGAAACCATCTCGAAATATATATTTATGGATATCTCAAGTATGTTTGACACATCATGTGGGTCATAATGACTGAGATCATTTTGTTTCACATATAAACAAGATGATCCTAGCCCATACCTACCTAGGATCATCTAGAATAGTCATGAACAATTGTTTGATATCATTTTGTTCTATGATCACACTACCCTCATCTCATTATACCAGTAAGCTTAACAAAGTGTTCATTATTATAACATTTATTACCATCTAATGTACACCCTTAACTTAAGTGTCGGATTGTCATTTGCAGGCACACTTCTTATCGAATTAGGACAACATCTAAACTCAGAAGTATTTCAGGTTGTAGACTAAAGAGTGTGGAGAAGAACTTATTGTGTAGTCTTTATAATGTAATTTCGATCATATAAGAACAAGTTTGTTAATTCATTTAAACTATTGTTTGAACAAACATCGAACTAAATTTAGAGTGAAAAACATAATATGATTGTCTATAATAATGATTGAAGAGGATATTAACAATTCTCTTCATCAGTTCTCATCAAACTATAACTTGTTTTATATATATATTTATTGAAAATCCAATCTCCAATGATGGGATATGTGGGCATGTTTTGAGAGAATGAAAACCAGTTTTCCTCCGGGATTTGGCTACTGAACCCCCGTGAACTTTGCTTCTTGATTTGCTTTGTCCTAACCAGCTGCAGCACAAGGCTCAATGCTACTTACTCCAGTCCTTGGGATCTCCCTCTATCACCTTCTTCATACAATATATATAATATCATGCTTCATTATCAATCAAATTCATTCAATTTTTTATTCACTTAACCATTTCACTCATCTATACGTTTTTTTAGAATCTATTCTGTTCAATTTTAAACACTCTAAACATGTTTGAAAGCTTTGTCTTATTCAACACTCTCACAAATGTTTAAAATGCAACTGATTTTAAAACAATTCACATTATTATTAAAGTCACGAAACCCTAAACGAAACTCGCTGATTAGGTTTTGAAAAGAATATCTATTCTGTTTTACTCTGCAAACCGGAAATTGTAAAATGAAGTGATTTTCTGAAACTGTTTGATTAAAAGCAAGTTAAAGGATAATTAGCTTGAAAGAAGGAGATTGAAGGGATCCTGTATTGGTACGTATGTTGTTTAAAGTAAAACCATTTGATCTGAAGAAAAGAAAAGTGAGAAGAGTTAGTAAAGGTGTGTTTATGGTTCACTAAAACAAATGTGCATCGATGTGTGGAAAGAAGGTAGGTATATGGTCGAATCGAAGTAGAATAATAATATATGGATGAGTTGGAGAGTGAGAAAGTGATGTGGAGAAAAATGGTGTATTATTGGTATGGGAGAGAGGAGAGGGAATCCACGTGAAGAAGTGAGTAATTTAATAAGATACAAGTCAAGAAGGATATGCCAGCTTTCTTGCTTTGTGTAGCGTGCTCATGTCGCCCATGTTTCTACCAAGTCCCACTTTTTTCTCCTCTCATTCTTTCTACCACCCTACTCTCATTTAATTAATTACTTCTTTCACTAAACCTCTTCTACTCACTAGTCATTCATCAACACAAATTTTCCAGCTATTTCTATATGCCCCCTCTCTGTCTTTCAACACTTGTAATTGTTAACTAATATCTTATACCCTCACACACATATTTACATGATTGAAGATATCATATTAGTTACAGACTATATATATGTATGTATAGCATTGAGTTAAGTCATCATTTATAATAATCTTAATAACTATTATGAAAGATCATTTGCTATCAAGTTGTCATTGGATTACGAACATTGTCTAATTTTATAATTTAATAACCTTCACGACTCCCAATTTTTTATTTTGGAAGAAGTAGAAGTCTAATTTAATCATACAAAATTAATTTGCAATGTAACGTTTATATGGATTTATATACTGTAAATTCATGTGAGATCTGCAATGCAATATACTTCTCACATCGAGACATATACATTTTAAGTGTGTGACTACAAATTAATAGGTAATATGATAGCGACTCAAAAGTGAATAACACTATATATCCAAAAAACAACAAATTTTGTTGAAATAAACTTCGAATGACTTTTATATTATCTTAAGAGGTAGACTTTAAACTTAATTCAACCCTACAAAACTGACTTGCAATGTATGATTTACACTTACTTATATAGTACAAATTTGTTTTATCTCTAATCGGTGTAACAACTTTAATATTAATACAAGAAAAATTTGTTAAAAATGTCACATTAATCATAGTAATGTATAAATGAAAATAATCCTTACATTATAAAGTGAGTTTCCTTACTTAAACATATGTGATATTAATTTATCATATGCTAAAATGAGTTTTGAAATATAATAAGAATTTTACTTAAATTGGAATTAATGTTTGTACTTTGAGTCGCAAATCTAAACTGGGATGAAAAGCATCGACCTTAATTGGGACCAATCTGTACTTTTGGCTCGTTTCCTACGAAAATGGGTCGAATATTAAGTGTTTAATTAAGGTATATTTTGACTTCTATTCTGTTTATTTTTTTGACATTGTTTGCTCCGATTACACCTGTTCATCACCTAAAAGTATAACTCATAATCGCTTTAATCTTGTCCCACAACAAAATAATTAGCAACTGAAATAATAATGTCAACCAAAGCCTTTTATTCCTTTTTTTTTTTCTTGATTCCGTGAGTAGACATAGGTGACTAACATGCATGTTCTAATTAGATAATCTAATGGAAACCCGTCTTAATCATTGGAATATGGATCTAATTCAGGATGCCACCATTAATGTTTGGTGTTTAGGGTGCATTCATTGATTACTTAACTAAAAGCAAACAAATTATACTCACTCTTAATTTTTCATTAGGAAAATTAAGGACTTTTCAAAGAAATTATTACATGGTGTCGCATCATTATGGTTGGGACCATCTTCACGTCATAAAAAATGAAAATTTTTATTAAATTATAATGTTGGTCTTAATAATTTCTTAAATTCCATTTTAATTCTCTAATTTTTATTTTTGTATTTAGATTCTCTAATGTTCATAATGTTGTTGGTCTCTCTTTAATTTTCATACCATATGCAAATTTGAGTATTAAATAAAATTTGTGGATTTTATTAATACAGAAACTAAAATCTCAACCCAAAAAAAAAAAACACGGGGACTAAAGTTGCTTATCAGACATTAAAAAAATAAAAATTGTAATTTAACTACTTTTATAACTAGAGAACATAATTCTGTCAAAAGAGTTAAAGAACATAAGTCACATAATACATAATAATATCAAATTATATAATAATTTATCGTTAAAAGCATTAGTTTGAATTTCAACTTTTGTGAAATGTATGAAAATTTAATATTCTTTATAGATGACAAAGAGAAAGCAAACTTGATGAAATATTACTCATAACCCCTCGATTATTTTCCATTCCTTTATTTTTGGATTTGTAGAACGCAAGCATATGTGTGTTGATTAATTCTGAATCAAAATTTGATAAATTCAAACCAAAAACCAAAAGCGAAAAGATCATATGGCACTGCAAAAAGTAACTCTTCTATATCCACAAATTTAGATATATACTCGTACATTTCAGAAAAAGGAGAAAAAGGTCATGTTACATTTTAACAATCCAAGTATTGAACCATCTTCGGTCCCACTCAAGATTCCGGCACCGGCCGCCGGAAAACCCAAAAAAAAAAGAAAATTAATCTTCCGAGATACTCTCCAACCGCGGCCGCCACAATCCGCCGCGTCCGTTCCGGCGATCCCGCCGCGAGCATTTATTCTCCTTAGAAATTACTGAGCCTTTGTCATCACATTGTTGTGAAGACGACAAATCGCTGTTACTCTTCTTGGAACATACTTTGCTGTTAACCTCGTTCTTTTCATTATCAATATGACTGGTGCGGCCACTCACGTGCTTGACGTGCCTTCTCTTCTCCGGCGGCAGCGACGCCGCGGGGATCAAGAAATAGATGCTGCCTCTCTTTAGCTCAGTCTCCGGCGAGAGGATAAGAATCCGGCGAACCACGCCTTGGGAACTGGGCTTGCTCAAAACGTGGTTTGGATTGGCCTTGAGAACTTCCCCTGCCGTGATTGGACGCGTGATTTCCTCCACGCAACCGTTCAGGTGAACTATGCGGATCAAGTCGAGAGCTCCGCACGGAAGAACGCATGCCAAACAGCACCTTAAGCTGTTTCCCATTGTTGTTGCTCTGCGACGTGGTTTTGGAGACTCGGGAATGAAGCTCCTTTTTCCTCTGTTGTTCCAAATTCTGAATCTTAGTTGTTGAGTTCTGTGTTTGAGATGCGTATTTATACAGCGAACGAGCGTAAGTACGATCATAATAATGCAAATGTGAGTTTAATAATAATTGTGGACTGGAATTGACGAAACTACCCATCACAAAAGAGTGGTTTTCAATTTTTTGTGTTTTGGCTTTCTTGCAGTCACGCTCACATGCTATGGTGGTGGGTTCCTTCCTTCTGTAATCTTTTCATCGCTTCTCTAGCCGCCTAGTGTTGCTGCCATGTAGTTAAGTAGTTAATTTAGGCGTCTTAAGATTAAGATTAATCTTCCGATCCTATTCAAGTCCGTCCGGCAGAGTCATTGTGTTCTTGTATTGTTCATTTTGGAGCATGAAACTCTATCATAGTTCTCTTTTTAGCAGACATCTCGGAAGGGAAAGAAGAAAAAATATTTAAACGATACTTGATTTCAACTTCTACACGATATGAAATTTATTGGATCTATCCGAACAATTTTCATTATTAGTCGATCTTAATTAAGAAATTATGGTTCTGAAATAGTGACTTAATAATAAGTTATCAATTATGGTTTCTTTCTATAGAGTGAGTTGACATTGAAAACTAGACCTTATCAAGTTGGTAATGGGTTCCTCTTCTTTTTTCTTCTCTTTTTGCTTCACCTTTATACCTTTGTGCACGAAAACATTAGCCTTTTTGTGGAAAATTTAAGTAGGCGTGTATAATATGCGGTTTACCCTAATTCAGTGTATGCACGCAGTCAAAACTTATCCACAGAAAAGGAAGAAACAACCACGAAAATACTCGTGACTTGACATTACAATTAGCCGAACTTACACAATAATTTCCACACCATTCTTTTGGTTCCTTTCATGACAGAAAAAGAAAATCAACAATGGCACGTTTAACATATTCTCGATTTTCACAGTAGAAAAAAATAGTATCCTACAGTATAGGCAATAAATGTGTCTACGTTAGCCATTTTATTTGATGTTATCATGTACTTTTATTTCGTATGCCTCCATTCCAAAGTAAGTCTCTTAATTAATTCACTTTTTCTCATCTCTCTTATCCTCATCGATAATAATAATTATTTCTGTAGGTAATTCCAATTTACATATAAACTTTTTTCGTAAGTAATTATTTATAATTTTTTCTTAAACCACTCTCCTTTTGTCCATTCTTTTCTATTTACAAGTTTTATAGTTTCCATTCTTTTAATACATTGAATTCTTGTTATGTTTACAAGTGGATGAGCATATCGTATATCAACCAAACCATATCCATTAGATGGAGTACGAAGCTTGTTTGAATGGTTTTACTTCTTTCCAGAAACCTCAAATACATTTTATTTTTATTTAGTCATTTTTGTCATCCTCAACTGTCCTCACCTTAAATTCCACCTTTTCATATATTCTCAACTCCTCCACTCTCATTGCACTTCCTTTAAACATGTAAAATTATTATTGTGTAAAAATTTGAAGTGAGTATAAATCTTACATTAAGTAAAAGTGATAAAATTGAACACTCTATATAAAATATAAACCATAATTTAATTGTTGTAAGATTTTGGATTATTGATTATGTGAATCATTTATGTGAATTTAACTCATCTTATTAGTTTAATGATATCAAAACTTATTCTGTTAAGATGAACGATAATACAAGTAAATTGATAGTTGTGGTTAGCTCCAACAAAGAGATAGAGGTGACTTGCCGACTAAATATCACTATCAGTTCTTCAGTGGGAGATTCACCGATTCACCCGAAAGATTAACATCAATTGTCCAAGTCCAATTAAAAGAGATTGATACCACTTTCATTCTAGAACTTATTAAAACAGAAAATTTATAGATCTTCTTCCTTATATGTGCTTAACTTTTTCATTTTTGGGACATAAATTTATATTTAAATTTATAAATAACATATCAGAATTTGGAGATGGAGTTTGTCCCAACTTTGTTTTAGGAAATTGAATTTTGTCGCAGCAATAGCTCCATCGTTCTTGAGGTATAATTACCTCGATAAACATAAATTTGACCAACATACCCATTGAACAAAAGACAAACATGACTTTGGTTCCATCTTATTGAAAGACACTTTATTGAGATGGGACTTCCAAAACACCAAGAGTGATTTGTCACTGTTTGTTCTTAGAGAAAATGATTATATCATACTCCTTCTCATATATGTTGATGACATAATAATTACAGGGAGCAACAATAAGTCTGTAGAGACTTTCATTACTCAATTAAACATTGTTTTCTCTCTCCCAAAGACCTTGGCCTTCCACACTACTTCTTGGGAATTGAAGTACACAAAGATGCTGGTGGAATGTACCTTCAACAAACAAAGTACATTAGAGATCTACTCAAGAAGTTTAATATGGAAAAAGCTTCATCTTGCCCTACACCAATGGTAATAGGGGGAAACAATTCACTACTAAAGGAAAACTTATTGCTAACCCTACACTATACGGATAGGCTATAAGTGCATTACAATATCTGACCAACACTCAACCAAACATAACATACTGTCAAAAACTCAGCCAATATATGAGTTCCCCAACTATAGATCACTGACAAGGAATAAAAAGAATACTAAGATATCTCCTTGGCACAACAAATTTTTGTCTTCATATGAAACCCTCAACCGATCTTGATATAACTGGACTCTCTAATGCAGATTGAACCACTAGCATAGATGATATGAAATCCATAGCAGGGTAGTGTGTTTTCCTTGGAGAGACATTGATCTCGTGGGCCTCAAGAAAACAAAACGTGGTCTCACGATTAAGTACTGAGTCAGAATACAGAGCTTTAACTAACCTAGCAGTAGAAGTAACTTGGATCATATCACTTCTAGATGAGCTGAAATTTTCTATGCCTAGAAAGTCGGTTTTATGGTGTGATAACTTGAGTGCTAAGGCACTAACATCCAATCCAGTGATGCATGCTCGGTCTAAATATATTGAGATAGATGTTCACTACATTCGTGATTAAGTGCTTTAGAATCAAGTCATAATAACATATGTGCCCACAGCAGATCAAATTCCAGATTGTTTAACCAAACCTCTCACGCACACAAGATTCAATATTTTGAGAGACAAACTTGGGATGACTGAGTCACCTCAGTTTGAGAGAGGGAGTTAGAGAAAGTTACAATTCTAATTATTAGAATCAATAACAAAGATATTATGTCAATAATATTATCCCAATATCTCTGATATTATGCTCGTGTATTATTTTTCATATGTGTAGTTATTATTATTAATTATTTTCTATATTGTTTATTGTATTCAGTGATAGTTTGATAGTTTTATTATAGAGATTATGATTATACTGTATTGCATTGTGTTTATAGAAACACAATATCTCCGATACAAAAGTACTATAATATTTCTCCATTTTATCTTTCTACTCAAATATCATATATTGAAACTATGTAATGACAATAAAAAATGTGCATGAATAATGTAAAACTCTGTAAGGTAAAATCACTTGAACTATCTCTAATCAGTGCCTCAACAAGATCCTATCGTTATAGTTAATCTAGATTATTCTTGAATATTTTTTTCTGAGAATAAACCACAATCGGATTAAAAATAGGATCTCTTACTTCGAAATCGTATTTTAAAACATGCATTACTTAAATCCGTAAATTTATAAATGTTTACCTAGTTTTTTAACTATTGACAAATTGTCTATGAAATATAAATAAAAAACATATATAGTTTATAAAAAAGAAATCATTTAAGTGTGAAAGTTCTTTGAAATCCAGTATCACAGACTTCATCTCTTTTTACGCACATGTTAACATGTGTGTAATATTCTATTTGTTTGTACTTGAAATTATAACTAAAATGTTTTAAAATAGTTATGTAAACCTTTTTGAAAATAAGAAAGTTATGTTTAAAATAACTTTGTATGAATAAAAGAATATCTTTAAAAAAAACTATATTAATTAGAAAGCATTTTTCAACGATTATCCAAACATAGCCTGAATATTCCTGACATATTATTTTTCTTGTATATTTTATTTTCTCCTACTCAAACTTAAGACAAAGAGAAGAAGCTATATTCTTTGATGTTGAAAAAACATATAAGGAACAACTAAATAAAAATATTATGGAAAATCTAAATATAAATCTAAGACTTATATTAAATAAAAATAAAAAATAAAATATTATATAAAAATAAAGATTCATAAATTTATTATTTTAAAAGTTAAAAATATATTCATATCTAATTAGTATTTATTTTTTTATCTAAGAATCCTTTGCACCCATCAAGAATAACATAAACAGAAGAAATTAAAAATATATTCATATGTAATTAGTATTTGTTTTTTTATCTAAGAATCCTTTGCACCCATCAAGAATAGAAAAACATAAACAGAAGAAACATAGTAATAATATAAAGAGAAAAAACAAAAACAGCAGTCCCCATACAACTGCGGGGCTTAATCAATCAAGATCAATCATGCATGTAGATCCAGAAGCAACCATGGGAAATAGCGTGCACCTTATAACTTTAAATTCTGCCATTGAATCAAGAAAGAAATTCAGTCTTTCATCATAAAAGACAAAGGAAAAAAAATTGGAGATAAATGCCCTTCACGCTTTTGCAATACGGACAAAACCAGAAAACATTTACATTATCAAAAACTTTGTAGGTGCACTTACCACAATTATATATTTACAGAGTATAACAAGAGGTCCACTTTAAACCTCACAAAATTAATTTATAAAGTCAAGTTTAAGTTTATATTTATGAAATTATTGTATATCTAAATTAGTTCACGTAAGAACTTCAACGTAAGTTATTTTTGTATTTTTTTTCTTGTGAATTTCTTAATTTATTTTGGCTAGAGGGTTATTTTTTAAATTAAACCTATTGCAAAATTTATTTATTAATGATTTTAAACTTCTATTATTAATTTCATCTAAATGTGTATATTTTACACTGACATCATCGTAATTAGTTTAATACAATTTCAGTCTCCTAAATTAAATTTTGTCAATTGAATTTTAGGTTTTATGTTATTTTAATTCTCAGATACACAAATATGTCTTCGAGGATACAAATTTATCTATGGAAAGTTCAATGCCATTTGTTTGTACGAAGTTTATTGATTATGGCTCATTAATGTTAACTTAGCTCAGGCAAATTAACGTACGGTGGTAGGGATACGGCTAAGCATCGAAATCGAGATTTGGAAAGTACATTATCATTTTCATTTTTTTTTTTATCAGCAAGTACGTTATCTTTAAGTACTAGTTGGTGTCCTACACTAAAAAATGGCTTATTAAGTATCTAACCTAAATTCTTATGTATGACATGTGATCACAGTTTATGAAAAGCAATCATTTAAGGATCTCCATCTCCAAGTTACTTAGCATCTGATCAATCTTCAAAGAATGTAAATTTTTAAGATGTCAAATTTTAAATTTAATTCAATTTTATAATAAAATCAATTAAGTGATGTTTTTATATCTTTTATATATTGTAAATTTATTTTATTTCTAGTCAATATATCATCTCCAACACTTTCTAAGATATATACATTTCCAGTACAAAATTATATAGGGTTAAATATGTTTTTTGTCCTCTAACTTTTAGTGAAAATTTAAATTAGTCCTTTTTAAAAATCTTGAACTAATCTAGTAATTCATCTTTAGAAATGAGTGGATTTAGTCAATTAAACCAAATTTTGTTAAATTTATTTGATATTTTAAACGTATTTTTCAGCTAACATTGAAACGAAGATGTTTTAAATGATGTCAACAAACTAAAATATTATAATAAGATATGTTTGAAACGTCAAATAAACGTAATAAAATTTGGTTAAAATGACTAAATCCACGCATTTACATAGTTGAGAGACTAAATTTGTTTAAGATTTCTACGAGGGATTAATTCCAATTTTCACTAAAAGTTGAAAGACAAAAAACATATTTAACCCAATTATATATTAATAATGATCCAATAATAATATGATAGTAAATGATACGATAGACCTAATAAATAACAAATATTTATACGATAAAATTTAAATAATTAATGATTATATTAAATTTTAAATTTAACTCAATTATATAAAATTAACTTATTATAAGATTTATTATCATTTATATATTATAAATTTATTTTATGTATAGTTAATGTTACACCGTATACGACGATAAGACAAATGAAATTGAAAAAGCAAACTCAATAGATTATAGTGTTGGATACCCAGAACAAATTTTGTTGATTCTGAACGATACAGACATAAATTAAAAGTTTGTTTTTTAAGATAAATTATAAAACACTTAATCCTTTTTTGAAAATTAAAATGAGTAAAAAACACTATTCTTATATTTTTTTTATTTTAATATGCAAGTACCTCTAGGGTACACGTTAACCAAACACATGCATCTGGAATACTCTTACCTGATAAATGATTGATCGATATAATACGTACGCATGCAGGTTGTCTAAAGTTTATCAGAACCCTAGAAAATTGCTTATAAAGGTTTTAAGAATTTGAATATTTGCATGTACGACAAAAACCATGGGAATATTTTCCAAATGCAACACAATAAGTAGGGTGAGGATGGCACAATCCAGCTCCTTTCGTTTAAAGTTGATTTGAATAGATATTCATATTTGAAATTTAAAATCTGCTGTATTTTTTTTTTCTACAACAAAAGTATTTTATTTCACATCATTATAATTCGATTAAGATCTTAAGAAAAAAAAAGATTTTTCAACTAGAACAAAAATTTGTTTGATAAAATATTTTATACATATAGCATAATATTATATTTTAATAAATTTCTTTACTTTAAAATATCTACTATATATAAGCATACTTTAATTTAATTTTGTATTTTATTTAAAATTTCAACTATATATTATATTAAAAAGTCTAATTGATCTGGTTTTATCTCATTTTAAATGAAATGGTATGCAGATCAAGTTATAGAAACATGCTCACCGTACTAATAAGTTTTTATATTCCCATTCTGGTAGTATGTGGTGGACAAATTGAGATTTAAAACTTTTGATTTGATAATATTAAACAATTAAAATGAAGGGTTTAAGATTATTTATTACTTAATAAAATAAGAGAAAAGATAAAATAAAAAGCACACACACATACAAAAATTATACTAATTAATTTCTTCCTGAATTTTACATTAAGTTTTAATTAATATAGCATAAGTAAGTCTTGATTATCTTGAAAATTTGTATTTTAAACACATTTCACATACATAAATGCAATCAACCAAAATGAAATATTAACCTATCAAACATAATAACAAGACATATTTCAAATTTAGATGTACAAAAATTCACATTACACTAATGGTAAAAGTTGGTTTTACATCATCTATATAACATTGGCTAGAAACCAATGTAAAAAGTAGAATGGTTACAATTTGGTAAATACTAGAAAAACTTTTTATCTATATACACTACTTTGATTTTAAATTGAAGGCTTTAGGTTTCGGAAATATTTAATAGTATTGAATTGTAATATGTGTACTTTCTACATAAGTTCCTTGACAATTAATATAAAAAGCATCTCACTAATTTTCTTTTTAAAAAGAAACATACTTGATCTATAAAGAATATCACTACAAAAACATTATTAAATAATAATTAATTTTTCATATGGTAGAATTTTGAGTGAATTAAAAATTTTAAAGTTAAACGCAATTTTTATTTTGGAGTGCAAAATAAAGAGGAACTAATAATTGGCTTGGTTGAATTGAATAGATTGTGGCCAAATACGAAGGTACGAACCAGCTTGCATGTCCTTCAACTCAGCGTAATCATCCTCATACACGTATTTAGGGTTTTACTTCAAATGTGGACCATTCCAATAATAATCAACTCATTTCCAGGTCCCAATCTATAATTGGATAATTGGGGCCACCACCATTGTCATCTTCAAATTATTTCAAATTATTTCCCTTCATCATACATGCTTATTGTATTCCATTTTTATTTTCCCAATTATATAATATATATGAACAAATTATTTTATAAAAAAGTTTTGAATGGAAGCATGCGTGAGGTAGACGGGCTTTCAATTCAATCGAGTATTTTATTTTAAATGGATAAGATTTTTTTCGTGTTTTTTTTTTTAAATGAAAAAAGGATTCAAATAGAAGAATTCTTAAAATTTTCTCTCGCGTGTTGATATTTAGCTGCGAATTATTGTTCGCTAGTTTATTTAAAACAAAAGTTCGGTCATATTTCAGAATTTCAAATAAAATAGATGATCACTTCATCTCTAATAAAATACACGGCTGAATTCTGAAGGAAGAGAGATATCGAAGTGTTATATGTGCAGCTGGTTATGTTATATCAATTATTTAATACACACGCAATATTTAATTAATTTGTAGGGCCAAGAAACTTCTGTAGTAAGTTGAGTATTAAATTTGAATTGGAGATTAAACTTGTAAGAGAAGTTATGGGTCAATGCTTCATTAATTAGTTTAATTGATCGAAATATTTTTCTACCCGATGGAGCATGTTTAAAACAATATTTGAGTTGTTTATTTAGTTCAACCGAATAAAGTATTTTATAAGTTAGTTTACTTTATTACGAGTCTTTTCTTCGTGGAGAACATTTGGATGGCATTCTTCAGTTAGCCTATAATTTATATATAGTTCAGAGCTTAATATTTGTACAAGATTGTGTTATTTTCTACATTGGTGTTTAGTTCTGTGAACAAAATTAATTTATTAATTCTTAAGTTTATTTTGTTTATGTATTATTTTATATTTTAGTTGTTTTATGTTTATTTATTTTTAATATTTATTTTAACTGTTTCGATCTCAAGTTTGATAAAAGAATTGTTGTCGATCACAATCTTTCTGAAATATTGTCTATTTTGGAGTGTGTGTTTTGTCTCAGTTTTATTTTTAAAAACACATTTGAAGGGGAAATGAGCGATTTAGGTGTGGTAGGAACATTAACTATGTGAAATAAATCAATAGGAAGCAATTCTAACAAAGAAAAACAAGTTAGAACTCATCAATGAAGCATGATTGAATAAGGAAGAATGATTTTTGTACAAATACCCATGCCACGTACTCAACACCATAAACATGAAGAACGACTCACATGTAGGGTTGTACTGCCATGGACAATCAAAAAACCATTTTTAGGTTTCAAGCTAACTCGTTGGACAAGCTGGTGGCTTGCTAGGCGAAAATGACAGTCAAAACCTGTAGTGTTTGTAGGAAATGAATATCCGCGGATAACGGGTACGTGTATTTTTAATACCCGTATGTTAACGGGGGTTGGTACGAGTATCATAGTATTCGTACTGTGGATACTTGTACCCGCTATACTCTAATTTAAATTAAAAAAAATTTAAAAACATGATTAAAATATTAACATATTGATTTTGAATGAGTTATTTTTTTATCAATTAATTTTAAAAAAAATTCATTTCTTTGTGAACAGTCATCCAACACTATTTAAATGAGTTATTTGGACTTTTGTTTAAAATTTATGAATGTTATATATTGTATTTTATTTGAATTTACAATTAAAATATATTGTTAAATATTTATTTTTATTTTTTTGTAAATACCCGCAGGTAGCCGTGGATATTAAAAATTTATGTAGGTACTCGCACAACAGATACCCGACGAATATGGGTACGAGTACATGGCCAATAATTATTTAGCGGGTAGGGTATGGGGGAGCTACTACCCGTATCCTACCTGCTCCGTTGACATCCCTAGTTACAAGTCAGGGAGCATCGATTTTTAGGCCTCGTTGTACGAGAATGAAGCCGTTGGACAAGAATGTTAACTTGATACGCGAATATAGATATTTAATCATGTTTCTACAAGAGTTTTAGGGAATGCTTCATTTTACATGAAAAGAAACACTTGAGTGCTTGGAAGAGACTCTTAGAGACTGTTGGGGATGCTAGGAAACACTCCATTCTCCGTCTCAGATCTCCTTCTTCATCCATAAAGAGTTAGAATATGTGAAAAATATTATTTATTTATTGTAAAATAAATATAGTATTATTTGGAATCCCTAAAATTAAGTGATTGAGATTGGAAGTTATTTGACATATTTGCTCCTGATTTAGAATTTTTATTTCAGGAGATTTAGGAGATTTATTTTCTTAATTAAATCTTTGTTTCTTCTTAAATATTCATGCATTTCTCTTCATATATTCGAACATTTACACTAAAGATTATATATATATATATATATATATATATATATATATATATATATATATATATTTATATATGATAACACTAGAATAACCCTAGAACAAATTTGCATACTCAAGATCAATAATTAGGTGATGAAGTTAATTAGCTAAACGACAAATTTAGGATTTGTATTGCTTTTTCACGCGTGACTCGTTTGTGATTACTTTAACATTAGATTTTGCAGTTGCTTCTACATAAATACATTCTCTACTCACATCTTTTATGAATAAAAATATTATTTTAAATATGATATTTTTACTATATTTATACTACAAGAATATTTTAAATAGTAACAAATTTTAGGATTAATTATTTTTTATCTTTGTTTACTATTTAATTTTTTTTATAATGGTAGTTTTTTTATATTTGACATATTTTTATGATACTTAATTTTATAATTATTTTATATTTTATATTATATTTAAAAATTCGAAATTCTTAATAATTGTGTTGTAGTTTTTGTTAAGATTGTTATTTGAAATATTAGATTTAATCATTTAAAATTTTTTCCCATAAAGTTACTTTTGCATTTATTTATTTTTTAAATAAATAAACAAAAAATAATATTCGATTGATGTTATTAAATTAAGAATCACAATATTTTTAATTCAATGTAAAAAATAATAAAATAGTCATTACTACTATTATCTCTAATTTATATAACCAACAACATAAATAGCGTTAATACTTTTGTCAATAAGCTTAAGGTCACACTAATTACTTAATTACATACTAATGTATTATAATATCTTAATTAATTTCTTTCTCTAAGTTACAAGTTAAACCAATTATCTCAAATATGTAAATACTAATACAAATATGGAAATAAGTTTTCGCTATATATGTATCACTTTATTTTATTTATTTTTATTTTATTTATGATTTATTTATTTAATACGTACATCTTAATAAGTATAAATACATACATCTTATAAAAAGTATCAATACGTATTTTGTTTACGTATATCTCCTTCATTTAGCCTTAAAAGAATATAGCACACTACTCTTACTTTCAAAGATATAAATCTCACTAAATTAGAAGTTTAAATTAATCATCATAATGTGAAGTACATCTAAACCAAAACTTAAAACTTAACTTAAAATAATTAAGCTTAGACATAGTGAATATAAATGTAGACAGTCGTTTTATAAGATGTATAACGTAAGTAGATTTTAGCAATATAAATTAGTATATTTCAAACCTTTTATTTCTTTTTAGGAGAAACGAAATTATACTTTTGATTTTTAAGTATCGTATATTCGTAATAGTACGATTTTAGATTTTAATAAAGTCATAGACTAAAATTATATATTTATAACATTGGGAAAAATTACTTTTATTTCAAATATCAAATTACCCTAATTAGTAGAACTAAAACTCGAGATATTAAAAAATATTATTATAATTCGTGAAAAAAAAAGTACGAGTAATGTTTCAAATAAAAAAAGGAATTCATAAAGGAAGAAAAGTGAGTTGATCCACGATTTTTTCATATTTGGCAAAGATGACTCAATAATTCATAAATTCACATAATGTGGAATAGATAGAACATATATATATATTGGGAAATAAAGGAACCCTACCAATTTATTTGGGAAGTGACCTAAATATGAATTTGGTGAAGTGTCATGTCTTACTATGTATGATCTAGAGTAAGTAAGGTTTGATTTTTTGGCACCGTCCAAATCTAGAACTGTTTGAAAAGATTCACGATCGTTGACTGGGCCCTTGTATTATTGGGCCACTGCTATTGGACCCATGTTCCAAAACTTGTAACTAAGATTTGTAGTTCTATTCTTTTAGTTATGGTAAATGTGTGATACTTTGAATTTGAATTTTGCAAGGATCACGTGTTTTGGAAAATGTGGTAACCAACATGGCAAATACTTCGTAAGAGAAAACAAAAACAAAGAGAATAGGAATATTATTCAAATAAAAAAGAACATGAATCAAATTTTGTCTCTTAAATCATTATTCTTCAAGTATGTGTTCAATTATTCTAATTAAAGTAAGAGTTAAATATGTTTTTGATATCTTAACTTTCAGTGAAAATTGAAATTAATCTTTCTTCGAAACTTTTATCCAATTTAGTCCCTCAACTTTAGAAATATGTGGATTTAATTCTTTTAACTAAATTTTATTAAGTTTATTTAACGTTTTAAATGCATTTTATGATAATATTTAAGTTTTTCTATATTGTTTGATACATTTTCGCTTTAATATTAGCTGAAAATGTGTTTGAAACATTAAACAAACTTAACAAAATTTGGTTAAAATGACTAAATTCATGTATTTCTAAAGTTGAAGAACTAAATTGAACTAAAGATTTGAAGAAACACTAATTCCAATTTTGAGTGAAAGTTAAGAGACTAAAAACATATTAGACCCTTAAATTAAAACAAGAAACATGGTGCAATGGTAAAAGAAGGTTGTTTGAACGGTGTTAAGAAAGTATGAAGAGACATAACATGTGAATGAAACAATAAATAGAGTTAGAGAAAGTAACTTAGAGATGCTCCGAGTTTTGTAAAAGGTTTAATTTATTGTTTTAAGGATAATTATAGAGTAATTATGCATTGAATATAAAAATATTATATAGCCATTTAATGTAAGAGTGTAATTTCTTATTTTTCAAGGGTTAAATACTCCCTATCTCTTTATTGATATGAATATAATTTTAATAATTAGATTAAATATGTTTTTAATTTTTAAATAATATTGAATTTTGTTTATGTTTTCATCTCTGAAACACAAACAGTTTAGTTCTACAATAATAAAATTAAATAGATAAAGTCATTCTAATCCATCTCCATTTATTTTTTTTATATGTCAAATGACATTTTAAGATGACATTAAATTATTTTTACTGTTTGACATTTTTTATCTTAAATGTTAATCTAAAACACGGCTTAACATATAAAAAAATAAACTTAACAAAATTTGGTTAAAATGGTTAAATTCATACATTTCTAAAGTTGAAGAACTAAATTGGACCAAAGATTTGAAGAGACATTAATTCCAAAATTTGTAGTGAAAGTTAAGAGACTAAAAAAATATTTAACCCTTAAATTAAAACAAAAGACATGGTGCAGAGGAATATTTGAAGGGTGTTAAGAAAGTATGAAGAGAGACATATAACATGAGAGAGAAATAATAAATAGAGCTAGAGAAAGTAACTTAAAGTTACTTCGAGTTTTGTAAAAGGTTTGATTTATTATTTTAAGGATAATTATACAGTAATTATACATTAAATATAAAAATATTATATAGCAATTTAATGTAATTTAATGTAAGAGTTTAATTTCTTATTTTTCAAGGGTTAAATACTCCATGTCTCTTTATTGATATAAATATGATTTTAATAACTAGATTAAATATGTTTTTAATTCATGTTTCTAATTCTTAATCAATATTAATTTTTGTTTGTGTTTTCAAACTTTGAAACAGTTTTAGTCCTACAATATCAAAATTAAGTAGATAAAGTTATTCTAATCTACCCCATTTAATTTTTTTACATGTCAAATGAGATAAATTATTTTTACTTTTTGACATTTCTAACTTAAATGTTAATCTAAAACACGGCTTAACACACATAAAAAATAAAGTCATTAAATTTAGATAACTATATCCATTATTTTTAATGTTTTAGAACTAAAATATATTATAATTAAAAAAAAATCAATCCCAATTTTATTTAACTAGAAACATGTTAAGTTGAATCTATCTTCCACGAACTTAAATCATATCTTAAACGTATGCCAAGTAACATATACATAATTCTTCTTATTGTGACATACTTGTGATTATAAATCATTATCTATTTTCTTTTATCCACCTGAAATCATTGCAATAACAATATCAATTATTCTAATAATATATTTTAAAGTTGTTCATCAAATTTATTTAAATTAATTTTATATTTCCATTTAATTAAAAATTTATATATAAACTAAATTAGCTTTTAAAATGCTTGATTATATACTTAAATTAGTATTTATAACGTATATTTATTATAATGAAGCACTGACAATTTTAAATTTGAAAAAAAAAACAGAAATTGTTTCAATGTTAAATATATATTTATATTTATATTAATTTTTTTAATAAATACAGATAATAATTATTAAAAAAATAAAAAAATATTTAATTATTTTAATAGTTCAAATAAAATTAAGGAAACTAAATTTTTTATACATTGATAATTAAATATAATTAAATATATATTATATCGACTATTTCCTCTTTTTTATTTGTGCTGAAAGGTTAACATTTTTTTTCCTCGTTTACTTTCACTTCTCATATTTTACACTTTCTACCTATCTATCTATTTTACCTTACTGGTGAAATTCAATGCCTTCATATCCATATAATTAATATAGTATTTAATATGTGCAGGTTTTTTGAAGTACCAAATAAATCCCTGAAATATGCCAAATGGTAATTTAAATATCCTTGCAGAGGTACTTCAATTCATCATCTCTTCATAACTTCTATTTATAAATGCCACCTTCCAAGGAGATAATATCAGTCTTTTTAGAAACATTTAATTGCATTGCAGAAGTTATCAATATGCTCTGCTTATTTTTAATTATTTCTCCTCAATATTTATTACATTCCCACCAAAAAAACATTTTATGGTAAGGTAAGGTTGATTGAATTAAATTGAAATTAAATTTTAATTAATGTTAAAAAATAATTGGTGACTTCTTTTTAGTATCTTCTTGCTCCAGGATGTTATATACTTGATGTATGCTATCAAGTTATTCCATAAATAATATCTTACAAAGTTTGGAGAGAAGGTTTCATTTTTCAAACTTTATTCATTCACACCCTCTTTCTAAATGTTTAGTAATCTTTTTCTACACATATATTCTTATTCTTATTATAAATAATTAAATAATGTTCTTTTAGAATTAATTGGAACAAAGAGGAAATCAATAAAAAAAAAATCATTCTGTATAAAAAGTTTGAAATGTTATACTTTTTTTTAATTTGTATTCTAATTGAATTGTTATTCTAAGTTTATTTTCACAATCTTAATAATTTGAGTACAAATTTAAAAATAAGAAGTTAAATCTAAAACTATTAAATGTAGAATTTCATTGTGTAAATTCTCTTCTTTTTTTCAGTCAATGTGTAATTTAAGTAACTGACTACAAAAATATAAATACAATTAATATATTTACATTTTAAATATATAATTAAAAAACATATATTATTTATCAAAATATTTAAAAACACCTTTATGTATATATTGAAAAAAAATAGCAATAATTAAGTGTTCTTTTAGCTACAAGAATTTGCATTAAATAATAATTACTTCCACTTTATTCTATGTAGCTTAATAATAATATTTTACACTATTCACATACTATTCACGATTGAAATTTAAATATGTAATACAATGTTTAAAGAAACAACTATTATAATCAATCATACAGTACATTACTGGATTAAATTTCATGCACATTCAATATCACTCATCTAACCTTTCTCAAAATATTCTATTAGTAGATAATTTGCCTAAATTCTTTTAAATAAAAAAAAATGCAATCATCTACACTGAAACTAACAAAATAACTTTAAGTATGTTTTCTTTGTGCCACTAAATATAGCTATACTTTCTTTTCTGACAATATTGGAAAATAATTGACACACTATTTCCTCTTACTGCATTTCTCATTATTTATATATATATATATATATATATATATATATATATATATATATATATATATATATATA
>Ga0099822_1002733_pt1 | contig 22155 bp, 21 predicted proteins | sample CowpeawhiteBW_FD_76839 | JGI IMG/M metagenome (GOLD analysis project Ga0099822, IMG submission 76839) | Root nodule microbial communities of legume samples collected from California USA - Cow pea white BW | ecosystem: Host-associated > Plants > Roots > Nodule | place: USA: California | collected... | reverse complement strand
CGATCCGGATCGGCTCTGTTGACGCGCCCAGAGCCGGGTCGGCGGACCGCGACCGCCACAACATCTTGAGCGGCAACGTTATCCCATCGTTTTGGGTCATGTGCCCTATGAGGCGCACATTGATGAGGAGCCCGATGCGATACTGTTGCGCACGCGCGCCTCTACATCATAGCGCCACCGCGACGCAACAGTTCTCGTCACTATTGACCCCGCCGCAGCATTTTGTCGCCATTGAGAAGAACCTTGCAGATTATCATTCATTTTTTGCGGCGCTCGAATGCGCGCCGGCCGAAATTCCCTCGATTGCCGTTCGGCAGTTCAGCCCGGCGTCGTCACTTGGCATGGCCGGCAAAGCCTTGATCGGGCACCGCGGGTGCTCGGCGAGCTACTCGCGGGTTTACGCAAGGTCACCCGGCAGCAACGCGGCAGCCGGCATAACCCGCAAGACCAATCATGTGGATCGCTCGCCAATCTCACCGCCCCCGGACGCGGATCTTCGATGCTCGACTGAACTGCAGACTCGACCGGCTTGTTGCGGGTCTATCTATCCGGCCCTCGATCGGCAGAGCGCGGCGTTCGCGATGCAGAACGTTGCGGTTCAACGCCGCCTCGCCGAGACAGCGGCACATAGGAGCGAGTGTCAGCCAGCAGCACCTTTGGAGTGTGACACTCGATTTGTACTGACGAGCCGGCCTTGCCGGATCCCCTCATTGTGCCGCGACCCAAGCGCGGGATCGCGACGGTCTCGGGTGACGCCTTGAGAACCAGTCAACTGCCAACCTTGGCAATTGATGGAGACGACCGGGACATGGCAATCGTGGCCAGCGAATACCGTACGGATCACAGGTCAGGAAACTCGGGATTGCAGTATCAATCTGGCCGCACCAACGGACCTGTTGGGTATGCCACTCCTCATCTGCAGCTTTCAGATCCGCTCGAACGCCATATAGGACATTCGGACGCGATCGCCTGGCGCTTATGCGTCAAAGGTCCTTGGTCTCCGGGCCCATGGTCGTTCGGCGACACGATGCCTCCGGCACGTCCTGGAGTCCCGTCCTGGCGGGCGAGGACCTCCTTCTGGGCGACTGGCATATGTTCGAAGGAGAGGTCTTTGACGAGATATGTTTAGGGCCAGCACTGCGGAACGCGCCGCATGCGCGCCAACGGGTCGTCATCGTGTACTCGCCTTGCCTGCCATGACGTAACGGCCTGCGATCTAGCTCGGGGATGGCTGAGCTGCGGCTCGCTGGTCGGCCAAGTGCTGTCAAATCCCGACTGCCCTCAGTCACCGGGCAGCTCAACGACCAGTCGAGCCGCAGCGCAATTCATTCAAGACCAGCAGTACAGACGCGGAGTTCACGATGCATGATCGCCTGTTCGTGGCTATATCGATTTTGATGTATCCGGCTGCGGCAGCCGTACTCGAGCGTCGATCGACTCCGATACAGCGAGCGCATGTTGTCGCATTGTCTGTGGCAGCAAGTCTGCTTCCCAGTCCCGCGCTGGCACAAAGCGCCAACGTGCTCAACCCAGGAACAGACATTCTGAATGAAGCTAGCAAAAGACGAGCTCAAACGGCGTCGAATCCGGCGACGACGCCCCGACGCCGCCAGCTGAACCAGGCACCGCGTCCAATCGGCAGCTTAGCGCTGGCACCGACCACGAGTATGCTTGCCGCAAAGCGCGACGGCGCGCATGACGTTGCTTTGAAGAGAACTCAAAAGCAGATCGATCCGTTCGCAAAATTCGAGAACCTTCGTGAAAAAGGCATGTGGCTCAATATACCCGGTCCCGCTGATACGATAGATCAGGATACTGGCGGCGTTAGATCCGCGCTAGCCGACCTCGGGATCGGTTACGCCGGCTGGACGCTCAACGCCATTGTCGACAATCAACTTCCAAATGCGGCTCGAAGCAACATCGCCAATCAGCTCTACATGGGCCAGAATCCGACGTTCTACAGCGCAAATATCGTGACCGTAACCTACGATCTCAGCCGCTTTGGAATTTCAGATGGCCAGATTGTCGTGGGCGCCGAGCAGCAATACTGGACATGGGAGCGGCCAGGCCCGGATCGACTGGGACTCAATACGCTGGCCTACTATCAGACCTTTTTCGACAGGAAACTCGAACTCAAGCTCGGTTATCTCAGGAATCAAAATGAGTTCGCAGGTGCAGTGACCGGAGCGATTACGGGCGCGACCCTTTTTCTCCTGTACCAGGCCGGCATGAGCAACAATGCCGCGCCAAGGCCTGCCGTCAACCTGAAGTACATTTTTGACGATCGTTTGTATGACAAAGTCTCGATCCAACGCTCGCTCAATCCGGACGGTCAATATGCGGAAATAACCGAGAACCCGACGGGCTTGAAGTGGAGCACGGCCAACGCCGGCGTTCTTCTCATCGATGAAATTGGCTACAAGACCAAAGCTGCTCCTGGCATACCCGATACTTGGCTGCGGGCAGGCTTTGGCTTCAACAATAGTCATTACAGGAACGTCGTGGACCCGGCTCGACCAAGGGCAAACGACAATCATTTCTATTATGTCGCTGCCGACAGACAGATCTGGCAAAGTGATGCCCGGAGTGCACCATCTCATGGCATCTATGGTGGTTTCTCGGTCATGGCCGCTCCGCCCGACGTGAATAGGCTCAGCCAGTATTACGAGCTTCGCCTTTATGCGAGGGGACTGTTTGATAGCAGGCCGACTGATCAGATTGCTCTTGTTGCCACCAACATGGTCTGGAGCAAGTTTGCAGTGGATGCCGCCTTGACCAAACAGCAACTTGCGCATCGCGACACTACGGCGATCTCGGCAACATATACCGCGCATCTGGCACCAGGTATCTATGCAAGCGTCGGTCTGACATACATTCATAACCCGACAAGCATCACGCACGCGGTAGAAACAGGACATGCCCTGAATCTCCTGGTATCGACATCTATATTCTTCTAACGGCCCGTCTGAAATGCGAAACACCTTCCTACAGGGACCCATGACCTGCGTCATCTCGAATATCTCGCCTGCAAGGCAGGCCAATCAGGGCTCGACGCGCATCTGCCGGCTTTCGACTAATTTGTGGTAGGGCCGGCCCCCTCGAACGCGAATGCGCTGCGGATGGGTGTTGCAGCAGCGGCCGCCGACAATGACTTGACAGGATACCGGATATCACGACTGTTGGGCGGTCGACTGCGTACCGTCTTAGGTCCAGTTGCGGCAAACGCCGTCCTTGATGGACTTCACAATTGGTCGGTGATCGCTGTTGCTCCGTTTGCTGCAACGCCAGCGCGGCGCTATCGGCCAAAGTGAAGGGCATCTTGGCCGGAGCTCAACATATCTTGTGCTGCCGAGCTGCTACTGGCGTCCGGCCCCTTCGTCCTCAGCCCATTTCAGTAACGACAGTTCGGCCGAGCACCCTGGTCCGAACGCGGCCAGGATTCCGTATGATCCTGGCGCCTGCTCCGCATGCGCGAGTACGTGATCTAAAACGAACAATACGGTTGCGCTCGACATATTTCCATGACGTCGAAGGGTCTCATAACTGGACATGAATTCATTAGACGGTCGACCCAGGCTCTGCTCAAAAACCTCCAAGACTCTCCTGCCGCCTGGATGAAAGATCAAGCTCTTCACCTGATCAAGATGGATGCCATCCTCCCCTAGCAACGACCGCAACGCCTTTGGCATCAATTCGCTGATCATTGATGGGATACGCTCTGAGACGACGACTTCAAATCCGGTGTCGCCAAAATGCCAGCCCATCAAAGACGTCGTTTCCGGGTAAAGCAAACTCGTACTTCTCACGATATCCAATTTGCCAACACGGCTTTCAGCTGGGCCAATCAGGACCGCGCCAGCGCCATCACCAAAGAGGCTCGCAGCGACAACGTTCTTCGGCGTGAGATCATTCGGCTGGAATGTCAGCGATGTCAGTTCGACAGCCACAAGAAGAACACGTTCGTTCGTCGCGCGGCAGATCGCTCCTGCCAAACTCACCCCGGATGCGCCCCCCGCGCATCCGAGGCCAAAGACGGGCGTCCGTTTTACATCCGTTCGCAATCCGGCCTTCAAGATCAGATCCACATCGAGGCTCGGGGTCGCTATCCCGCTCGTTGAAATGAATATGACCCTATCGACTTGCTCGGGCTTTATGCCGGCTCTGTCGAGACAGCGCACTGTCGCTTCGTACGCGAGCTGCTTTGCCCACTCCAAATATATTTGATTTGTTTCACTTATCCGATGCTCGCGGAGAAGCCATTCGGGGGCAACACAAAGGAAACGCTGATCGACTAACGCGTGGTCGAATACGCTGAGATACCTCTTAAGCGCCTGTACCCTGGACCCGAAGTGGCCCCCCGCCAGTTGCTTGGCGTCGCTCTGCGAAAGTCGGAATGGCGGTAGCGCCGTCCCAACAGCCAAAATTCTGGACATCGGTTCCTCTGTTTGCTGTGCGGAAGGCTTGATCCAATGCCAGGATCAGTATGTCACGACGTCCGCGCCATTTCGGTGGACGTTGGCACGGAGCAAACCAATGTCGATGTCCCTGCAGAGGCCATTCCCGCAAGAGCTCACGGACGACCACGGCCCATCTCGTCGCCGAATGGGCCTCCTGTCGCATGATGGCATGCCATGGCAAGCGGTGCAGCGAAGCCCTCACCTCCAGATTGGTGGCGGAGGCGGGAGTGGCCAGCGCGATGAAAGCCACGGCGCCCAGCAAGACCTTTTTCATTCTTGAGCCCATTTCCGGTGCGACTTCCTTCACGATTTATGGAGCAGGATTGCCATGCGTCGGTCTGCTCCATCAATTGCCAATGTTGGTAGTTGGCCGGCAAGGTTGTTAGCTCGCCTCGTGACGGCTCCGGCCGATACTACGCGCGGAAGGTTGCTCTGGTGGTCGAAGCCGATGTTCACATAGCGCAATTGCGGCTGGCTTCTTGACCTTGGAAAATAGATCATGGCGACGTACTGCGAACGAGACATGATCCAACATCTCGATGATGGGGCGTCGATGTGAGGACTGTGGCGTCCGTTGTCGCCCGAGGCCCGAGATCGGCAAAGTCCGGGCGCTTGATGATGGGCCCCGGCTCGCCAACGCAGCCGCGGGGCAGTTGAAGGTTCGACACCGGCTCACAATCAGCATCGCCGGGGACCTCAACCGGTGTCGGTGCTCCCGGATCAATCAATGCCACCATTGATGTCCGACTGCCCGACAAAGGGTGCCAGCGCGGGTTGCTCGGCATGGCGGCCACTTATCCGCATCGATGTCTTCAGATCAATCAGCCTCCCAAGTCTCATAACGGCGCCGGCGGATGGCGCCGACCGTCCAGTTTACGATCTGCGGCGAAAGTCTGACCGTACGATCCTCTGCTAGAGGGCCTGCGCACCGCTCCGGCGGAACAGCGCGAGCTTAATGGTCGCAAGAGATCTGTAGCGCCGAGCCCAGCTCGGCCCCGGCAGGAATCGAGCCAGAGCGGATCGATCGATCACCCCTGCAGATCCAGGCTGCCGTGAACTCCTTCGCACAGCCTGGAGCCGGATCTCCAATATCCTCCATTCTTGCCCGGAATGTGCACTCGTTCTTGCCATTACAGGCCGCGGCAAGCGCGTGCGTGGCGTTGCCGCGCGCTGACATCCAGCGGCAATTACCGCCATAAGTGCCAGCGACAACTGAAATACCCGGTTGCGTGACGGCGTATGCGGTTGCACCTTGGACTGCATACACAACGGCAGCGGCGGCAAGGGTGACAAAGCCTGCACCGCACAATCGAATCACGGACCTGCGCTGTTGAGCGGAGGCCTCTTGAAAGCATCCCCGAATCAGCCTTCGTGCAGGCACCTCAAAACTGAAATGCAGCAGGACGGCGATGCAAACAGCCAGCGTGAAAGCCAATGCGAGCGCCCCGAGATGGGCGAACAGTTCGCTGCTCGTCTGCCAATGCACGACGGGAAAGCGCTTGTAGATGATGAAGTGCACAAGATAAAGGCCAAAGCTCGCTTCTCCGAGGAAGACAAGCCATCTTGCCGACAACAACCGTCCTGCACTGCTGACGGGATGAGCGGCTGCAACAAGGATCAACGCAACCGGCGCCGTCAGGGCGACATTGCAGCGCGCGATATCGAACAGGGTCAGTTGCAAGCCAAATGGCGATTTATGAGCAGTAAACCAGAACACCGAGGTTACCGCGACGACACCAATCGCTGCGACGATGTCAAGGAGAACTCGAGATGGTCTCAAATTCTGAGCCAGGCACAGCTCATGAAGTTTAGCCAAAGAGCAGCCGAGAAAAAGCTCCCATACCCTGCAGAAGGGCGAGAAGTAAACGAGCCAAAGGATGGGGCTGTTGTTCCAATTCGGCAGAGCCGTCTCCGTCCCATAGGTATGAAGCGCAAACAGATTGATCTGGTTCTGAAAGGTCAATATCGCAACGTCGATTCCCAGTTCGATTGTGACTGCTCCGATCGCGCACAAGATTGCGCCAGGCACGGTTCTGATACGCGAAAGTAACGGGCAAGCGATCGGAAAGGCGAGATAGAAGAACCATTCGGTGCTGACAGACCAACTGACGGTTGCGATCGACTCATACTGCCAGATCGGCGCGACACCAGCGACGTTTGCGAAGAACCAGCTTTGGAGCATTGCGAGTTGAAACGGCACAATGTGCCACGAAAATCCCTCTGCCGGTCCCGGCGTTCCGAGAAGCCAGCGCCAGGCCATCGGTCCGGTCAGCAGTTCGACAAGGAAAAGAACGACAAAGAGTGGATAGATACGCGCTATGCGCGCCACCAGGAAGTCCGGTATCGCTTTCCGCGGACTGTCGGCAATCGTGGTGCCGTAGTTGTATTGGATAACAAAACCACTCAACACGAAAAAGACCGACATTCCAAGCAGGCCAAGCGTCCCGATACTGATATCGAGTGTCAGGTTGGTGCCCTCCAGGAACACGCTGCCGCCGTGAGACAATGCCACGCTTGCTGCGGCGATAAATCGGATGCCGGTCAATGCGGGTATCTGTTGCGCCATCGATGCCCTTCGCCGGTCGCGGCAGCATGTACCAACCCTGGTGGCCCAGTAAACGAAACGCAGTCTGCCAGGGGTCCAGACTCATCAAATCTACCGCACGACAGCGACGGAGACGCAAACAGAGCGAGAGAAGAAAACGGGGGCGAGCCCGCTCACGCGAGCTTGTCCGATCGGGTGGCCGATCCGCCCAAGTCGCTCGACCGGTTGAACGCGCCCTGCGTAGCTTATAGAGGAGCTCGTTGAATCTGCACCTCTGCTTTCTGGTAGGATGGTTCGGAAAACGCCGGTCTGGTTCTCGTGCTCGACAGTTTCTTGCGCAAGCCACCCTCTTTTCGTGACCGTGACAGGCGACACGTTCGGTGAACCGCGTAGGCCTCGATTTGATCGTCGTCTGCAAGCGCCGCGACATAGATGAAACAACCAAAGCGAGAGCCGAGCAATGACTGCCAGTCATATGCGAGTTCGCCTATGCGGTTCTTGAATACGCCCCCCAAAAGTGGAATATGCCCAGCACACTGCCAGGGCTGAAAAACAGGCTGTGAGCCGTTCTGGTCCGAAAGCCGCCGCACAATTGAGCGTGTGAGGCTTCGGACGCCTTGCTGGGCTGTTCAGTCCCCAAGTCCGGCGCGATCGATTTTCGCCACGATCCTCAATGGTTCGCCTGAAGTTTGTCCCTCCCGATTTCGCTCTCGTTACCCCTCCTCGAAGATCCGCCATGTTGGCGCCGGCCATCAATGCTTGCTTGGTCTTCTTCAGAAAGCTTGCCGCCAGGCAGCGATCCGCGGACCGACGATATCGCGACGTTCATGCACGCTGGCATTATGTTCTGGCCTATCGGAACGACGGATCGCCGTGGCAAAGAGTTCAGCTTATTCTCTAAACCCGGTGCATTTTTCTGGCGCACGCAGCTCTGCGACGTGCTCAGCGCTCAAGCCAGCCTGGTCTCGAGACAAATCTGCCACAACGATCAATCTCTCGCAGTCCGTCCTAAGTATCGCCACCACCCTCGCCCTTCAGGAATCCTGCCCCCAACCGGAGTTTGCGACAGTGAAACAGGCGTGATGCCTGCCATTGGAAATCCTGCGTTTCGGGTGAGTGGGGATTTCCGTAATCCACGGTGTCCAAAGAAGCTTGGCCTTCTGGAATTCACTTTTGCCGCCTTCATTTATCAGCGAGTAGACGCCATTAAGATTGAAGCTATGAAGCGAGCAGACGCCATAAAGAAGCTACGGACCTTTGCGGGTGCGCTGAAGGATCGCGGAGCTATGTCGCCGCTTTATCTTTTCGGCTCTACAGCCCGACGCCAGGCGAGCCGTAACAGCGACCTTGATCTCTTCCTCGACGACGATCCTCGCAGCAAGTTCAATGCGTTTGATCTGGTGGCAGCCAAGCGGCTGCCCGGCAGGCTGGGCGTGGAAGTTGACCTGACGACACGCAACGGCTTGCATCCGTTGATCAGAAAGAAGATCGAGTCTCGAGGCCAGGCGGGCGTTTTAATGACAACGCGAACGCCCTTGCTCCGCATCCAAGACATGCTGGAAAGCATTCAGGGGATAAGAAGGCGGTCAAGGGAAAGTCCGTCAGAGATTATCAGCGTTCGTGGAGTCTCGGCGGTTGAGCGTGGCATCGAGATTATCTCTGAAGCCCGCGAAGTGAAGCTCCCTACAAGGAGGTTCGCCGGAAAGACATTGCCGGCATCGGCAATATCCTGCGGCACGACTATCAGCGGGTCGATAGCCAGATTGTCTGAAAGGCGGTGAAGGACGATCTGCCCCGCTCAAGGAAGCCCTCCTGGAAATGAAAGCTGCCCTGGAGGAGGATGAGCAGCGTCAAGGTCAACCAGCACTGATGGTGATCCATCTTGACATCTATCTCTTGCTCAAGCGCGAGACCGTCAACTCGCGATCACCGCAGTTGCGCCAAGGCCGGCTCGGACGTGTGGCGAACCTCCAAGAGCTGCTCACGTGCGCTGTTGGCTGTTGGCGATATCCTGAAGCGATCGCGATCCCGTGCTAGGGCCTGACTAGAACGCCGCTCGCGTGAGCTGCGCCGGTGACCCTGTGAGGTGGCAGGCCAGGCGGATTCTTCAGCCAGGTTCAGGGCGGATGCGAACGCGCCGGCGGCCGCCTGTTTCCTCCAATTCGCCTCTATAGGGCACGCCGCGAATGTTGAAATACGTTGGGTTCTCGGCGTCCGGCATCAGGTGCTGGCCCTCCAGTGCGCTGACAAGGAAAGACGGAAGGTAGCGTTCGCGGTGCTGCCATCCTCCGTGAATGAGATAACCAAGATCCACGACGCCGCCGCGCGAAGGCCCAGCGTCGCTTACCTGCGGCGGCTGATAGAGCTGGCGCGATGGCCCGGCTTCCTGATTGATCTGCCTGGTGCGAGGATGGTGGATGAGATGAACGTCGCTGCGTCCTCCCGGCCCGAACGTAGCCGAGTAGCGCTCACCGTTGATCGCAAACTGGCTTGGCTCGTATTGGTTCGGCAGCAGATTGATGTTGCCCAGTACGTCGATCAGGACGTCTGAGGCCGGTTGTGAGCCGTGCTGCCAGTCCTCGCCAACGATAGTTCCGATGTCCCGTAGTTCCTGCGGTGTCGCTGATGGTCCAGCAACCGACGGCGGTCCAGCGAACCGAGGCGCAGGCACGGACTGGGCATCGTCACGCAGTTCATACGGCGTGGGCGGATCCAGATTAACCAGTTGATCGAGACTGCCGTAGATGTCTGACGACGGGCGCCTCACAGATGATGGTGAGGCGGCTTCGTGCATCTGTTGCCCGGGCCAATCCCAAGCTCCCGTGCTCGGCGTGGCTGGGGTCGCCGGAAGCCCGTGTGACAAACTGGGCTGCCGGTCCCGTGGCGGCGCTGGCAATGCTGACGTGGATCCATGGATCTGCTCGCTGAGCCAGTCCCAGGCTCCTGCGCTCGGGGTGGCCGGCGTTGCGGGAAGGCCCTGCGACAAGCTGCCTTGAGGGCCGCGTTGCGGTGTGGACGACGATGATGAGGGTCCATGGATCTGCTCCCCGAGCCAATTCCAGGCTCCCGCGCTTGGGGTGACTGGCGTTGCAGGCAATTCCCGCGGCGCCGATCGCTGCGCACCTTCCCTGGCGAACGGGGGCGCACCCTCGGCAGGAGGCAGCCCCAGCGCTCGGTTCGCGTCGAGGTCTTGTTGGTATTGGCCAAGCCTCACCAAATCAGGGCCAATTTTAGTATCCTGTGTTTCACGCTTGTAGTCCTCGACGTCACCAGAAAGCCCGTCGGTGAAGAGCCGGCCAGCGATGGGCCCCAGGTTTCGGGCTTGCAGCCACTCGCTCAGCCTGTAAAGGCGACGAGCCTGCCTGTCGACGGTCTTCGGCTCGATCCTGTGTGTCGCCTTTTCCGCCGCAGCCCACATGTCGATAAGCGTTGCGTCTGCAGGATAGGGATTCAGTCGGCGAACATCGGCCGATAGGGCCCGTCCGGCGCCAACCTCACGAAGTTTTTTCAAGGCCGCCTTGATCCGCCTGCCGCGGTCATTTGCATAGCTGTCCACATCCTGATCGAGCTCGGCTTCCAGCTGATGGTTGTCCACCTCCGGATTTTCCAATTGCGCGTTTTCCAACTCGCGGCGAATCCGGTCTGCTATTGATGGCCTGCCGTTCATACTCAGGCGCGCGCTCAAATGACGCAGATCTGCGGCCGCATTTTTGATGGTGCCGTCGCTGAGATTGCCTCCCGCTTTGTTTCTGAAATCCTGTATGAGCGCCTCGTCCGCCGCAGGGACAGGGCCACCGCGCGCCCGGCCGGGCTGCCTGGCGTAATCCACGCGAAACGTAGAAACGGCCTCTTGCTGCATCGTGGCGCCGGACGAGCCTTCACTGCGACCTCCTCCGAACGCCTTTCCGACCCCCGACTTGATGCGCGACCACAGTCCGCGGCCTTTGCTGCTCTTAGATTGAATCGCGGGCTCTGCATCTGGCAAGGTGTAGCGCGCGCTGCTGAACTCGTTATCGCGCAAATTGGAGCGCGGCAGCTGGGCCGCACTTCCAGCACGAGGGCGGGGAACGTCCACGCTGTGGCGCGCGCTACTGAATAACTCGTCCCTCAGCTGGGGATACGGCGGCATCCGCATCGAACCGCCGAGGCCAGCGTGCTGGTGCTGTGCAGTCCGCTCTGCGGGACTTTCATCAGGCGAAGCTGAGCTTGCTGAACTCCGATCAGGTGAACTGAGTTGCAAACTCTCCATCTGCTGCTCAAAGCCGCCTTGCTGGCTCGCGTTGCCCGATTGCTGTCCCGCCCGCTGCCGTTCCTGCCTGGCAGCGTATTCCTGTATCCAGGCTTCTGAATTGAAAAATGGGTCGATTGGATCCATCCTGCTCTCCTCTTGACGGTGTAGGTGCTGCGCAATCTGGACTTACGCTTCGGCCTGGAGTGCCAGCGAGCAGCGGTTTCAGTCAGAGCTAGATTGTGCTTTTTGCAGGAGCTAGCTTTCGAGAAGCTGACGAGTGTAGGGAGCCGCAAGTCGGAAAACGGCGATCGCGCCTGCGTCTTCGAAGGAGCCGGCAATAACTGGCGCGAGCCCGCAATGGCTGCCTGAGCGCGTCGCACGGTCTACCGGCAGCGGTTAGATCGCCGGAGGTTTGTTAACGCGGCCCCACCAGCGAGCGATCGTCGACATTCATGTCCCACGCGGCAGGCTCGGCCGCAGTATCGGGCGTCATGCGCTAAGCGAGCTCGTGTCGACGGAATTTTCGAACCAAAGGTGACGCGGCGCGCCGATCATTGCAAAGACCCTTCTACAGATTCCAACTGGAGAGCGCCGCGCCGTAGATGGCGAGTACGAACAGGATAGCTTCTCTATCGGTTATCATAACCGGCATGGCTATTGTGATTGGGGCGCACCGGCGCAATCGCACGGACAACAACAGGACGATGACGACTGCCGGCTAACAACTGACGAGCTAAGAGGACGCTAGATAGCCGCGACCTTCTCAAATACGACGTGGACTGGGCTCCCTTGGACGACAAGGGCCTGGAGGCTACCATCAGCAAAATCGGCTGGCCAATCGAGCGCGATGCTCCATCTGCTGCCCGCAGGTACCTGAGCGCCGGTTACAAGCGTGCCACCGGTCGGCGCATAAAGATCAACAGTGCCCTGCAAGCGGCCGTCTTGCTCCGTAAAGGTGCCTGTGTAGCGCAGGTTTCCGACATCGATCCCGACGATCTTGCCATTACCAACATAAACGGCACCGCCACCCCTTCCGCCCTTTCCAACAAAGTGCATCGCGTAAAGCGCACTCATAGCGAAAGCCCTCTTAAATCAAGCCTGTCCATAGAAGCGCCGTCGAATTGATCGCCAAACACAACAATTGCGAGATTGGCGCAACGCGGGTGCCATCCCAAACGTCTCATCGATCTCGAAGTCGGAGTTCCCTCAATCGCCGATACCCTCGAATCGACATTGCACTCTGTCGAGAGCAACACGCAACTGGTTCGAAAGCAGCCGCGGACAAGCCGAGCCGAACGTCAGGACCGCAACAACAATTTCACGCCTGCAAAAAGCAAAATTGTTGCCAGAACATATCGAGTGGTCCAATTCGACATCCAGCGCAGCCCGATGAAGGTTCCCAGCACTGCGCCAAATACCGCACCGAGCGCATAGAACGCGACCTCGGAATTCACCGATTGGCCGGACACCAGCACTCCAGCCAGTGCGAGCACCGAATTGACAAGGATGAACGGAGGAGAGAGTCCAGCTGCCTGTCTCGGCGAGACCCAACCAAGCGCCAGGATCAATGGGATCAGAAAGACACCACCACCTATCCCCGTCAAGCCGGAGAGCAGGCCCGTGGCAGCACCGACCGACGCGGCATGAGCGGGCCACACCTGGCGGTGCCTGGTGCCGTCAAGTCCAGGCTTGAGCAACATCAGGATGGAGGCAGCGATCAGCAGAACGCCGGTCATGACACAGTACAGCGACCCGTCAAGCGCCAACCATCCGCCGATAAAAGCGGTTAACATCGATGGGATTGCGAGCTGCCAAAGCAGCTGCCACTCAATCTTTTTGTGCTGATGCAGCACGAAAGTCGCATAGCCGGCGGCAAGCACGTTTAAAACAAGCGCCGTCGGACGCATCTGCTCGGCCGGAAGCCCTGCGAAGGCCATGACAGCGAGAAACGCTGTCCCCCCGACCAGGCCGGTGGACGCGTACAACAGCGAGACAACGCCTATCAACAGCGCGGCGAACAGAGTCAATTCGATTGTCCGTGGGCAGCAGGACTCGAACATGGCCGAACGGGACACGACAGGCGCTTTACCCACATTCGCTCATTTCGATCTGGCAAACAGAGCGCGTGACTAACATATTTGTCCGCCACTGCGACCTCCTCTTGCGCAAGCCCTGCTCAACAAAGTGAAATCACGGCCGAACATGACCATGCTTGCGAACATCTCCCACTGCATCATTTGCTCTACCTGCAATGGTTGGGCCATGCCGCGTTAGATCGCGACGCGATCATGAAGGACACGCGTGTCCTCCTCGAGAAGAGCGGCCATGACGTCGCGCAATGTACGAATGCCGACAAATCCTGTCCGCAGTCAGACAACGAGGACATTGATCGTGCTGACAGCGTCCGAGACGTGCCTCAACCGAGCAGCAGGTCTGGAATCATCTTGGCGAGCCTCGAATATGCCACCGGATCCCATTTTGATGGCTAGTGGGGCAGCCACGCCGTCTCGCCGGCAGAGAACGTCTTGAGTGACCACTGCATGGCTTCGCTGCCATTCAGTTGATGGGAGTAAGGTTCGCGCCTTGCGGGATTGGATCCGATGCCGGTGGACTTGTATTCGGCGTAGTAGGCCGTTGTCAGTGTGTCAGTCTTTCCGGGCGTCCATTCGCGCCAGCCTTGTGGGATCACTGGCGCGTCTATCTCAGTCGACAAGAAGATCACCGCAGCATAGGGCCGCCAGGCGCGCCCGAGGGCGATCTCTCGCGCGGCAGGATCGGCCGTCAGCCTGCAGTGATCGAACACATAGGCGCTATCCTCGTCCGGCGAGGCCTTGCTTTGCGCGGTATACACGACCGTGTGGTGGGCGATGGCGTGCAACTCGCATCGATGGAAATAAGCCTTCGCGTTGCCAAAGATGAAATCGACATGGCCTTCGATGTAGCAGTCCGAAAAGTATTGACGCGACATTCGGCCGTTCGGCCCCTTATTGGCGAACAGCGTGTCCTGTGCGCCGAGCAGGCGGACGTGGGTGATCACGTCCTTGTCTCCGGTCATGGATAACGCCACCGCCTGGGAGGGCGGATTGGCCTTGTCCAGGGAGTAGTCGTTTTGAACCGTCAAATTGTCGAGCCGAAAGTCGTCGCCTGACGCGTCCAGGGTCGCGGAATGGGAGGTTCCCCCCACATTGATCGCGGCGTCATTGTAGACAACAACCGTGTCGTCCGGCTTCTTGCCGGAGCCTCTTATATGAACACCAGGCTTGACGACTTTGACCTTCTCACGATAGGTGCCAGGCGCTATCAGGATATCGCCGCCGCGCGCCGGCAATGCGTCGATCGCCGCTTGAAGGGAGTGATACGCGTTCTGGTCGACCTGCGAGACCAGAAGTGGTTGCGCATCTGCTTGCGAGGGATCAAAGCATCCGGCAAGAACGACGGCGGAAAGCGCGAAAATCCTCACAACAATCTTACTGTTGATGATGACCCAAGATGTCATCTCGCCGCCGCAATAGTCACAGTCGGGGTTTGCGCGCGTCCGTGCGCTGATGCCGGGGGTTCACGCCCGCTTGCGCGTTGCGATCGCTTTCCGGATGCGTTCGACATCAGATTGTTCCGACGGCCTAGAGATTGGGAAGTGTCTGCGAACAGCCTTCCCATCCAATAGCTAGCGGTCCGGCAGCTCGCCCCGGCAGGGGCGGCGATACGCCGGAATTTCCCACCGTCACGTCGGCATTTTCGATCTGCCAAGTCGCTGACTTGCCAAAGCGCACGTCATCCATCGTAATCTGAAGAGCATGCGCCTGGTCAAGCCCGCGCATCAACAGCGTCCCATTATCGCCGCGGACATGACGCAGGACGATCTGGCGATAGAGCGGAATTCTATCACCCTGGGCGCGGGGGTCGTATCTTGTATCAAATATGATTGGCCACCGATTGCCGCGCAGACACACATTCTCATAAGTCACTCGTTCCACCAGGCCGCCTCGGCTGATATCGCTCTTGATGCGCAGGCCTGATGTCGTGCCGTCCAGGATCAGGTCGTGCACGAGGATGTCGCTGACACCAGAGTTCACCTCGCTGCCAATCGACATCCCGTGCCCCCAGCCGAAATAATTGTGGATGATGGAGATATACCGGGTCGAACCGTTATTGCCGGCCTTTATCGCGACATTGTCGTCTCCAGTGCGGATCATGCTGTGGGCGATGGTGACGTCCTGGCTGGCGCCCGGATCGATGCCATCGGTGTTGCGGGCATCCGGTGGTGCATCGATGGTGACGCCCCAGAAGGTGGCTCCTTCGACCCGGTTCATCGCGACGTGGAAGTTGGGCGCATTGCGCAAGGTGATGCCGTGGAAGGTAATGTCCTGTGCCTGGTCGATCTGAATCAAACGTGGCGCGTTCTGGTGGCCGCCCTCGGCCTGCGCGCGGCGGGCAAGCTGCCACCAGGTTTCGGCACTGCCGGCCATGGCTGTGCCGCCTTGGCCATCGATGATGCCCTCGCCATAGATGCCGCCGCCACGCGTTTTGGAAAAGCTGATGAGCGGCCGGCAACCGTCACCTTTGCCGGCGATGCGCCCACAATGGCCCCAGCCCTTGTCATACGCAGTTGGTTCGGGAATGGCAAAAAGCACGGCCCCACGCCCGATCCACAGCGTTACGCCCGATTTCATCTCGAGTGGACCCGAGTTGAACTCACCACGCGCCAAATAGACCGCTGCGCCGGTGGGGCAATGGTCGATCGCGTCTTGCAGCCTGGCCGTATCGTTGTTGCCAGATGGCAGCGGACGGTCACAGACCGTACGAGGTGCAACGGGTTCGGCGACCATGCGGCGGTCTTGCGCTCTGGCAGGGGGTCAAAGAGCCATCAAGCCAACTATGGACAACAAGATCCAGTCGCGAAACAGATTTGTCATCGACCTCTTCATGCTTTGCTGCGCGCATCCTTGCGACGTGCTCTGTCGGGCTGCGCGCTGACCAGATCGGTCGCCGCTCGGCTCACTGGCCCGTGCAAGATGACATTTATAAGACGCAAACCAGACGCAGACTTGGCGAGCTCGCAGGACCGCTGCGCGAAGAGAGAAGACTTTCCTGCAGGAGGTCACTCGTTCAGGACGGCTATCGCGCGAAGGCGCACTTTCTCGCAGATCCGTCTCAGCGCGGCTTTCGTCGAGCTGGATCGACTCTATTCGCTAGAGGAAGAGCGATCCTGCAGGGCGTCGGTGCACGGCTGAGAAAGCAGTTGATGGGTGCGCGCACGGTCAATCTGACCCTTGTTATAACCCTGACAAAGCCGGCTATCGTTCGCCTATTACGGCTACCGCTATCGTCACGCGGCCAGACCGGCATTCGCCTATGACCCGCAGCGGGCTGTTGCAAACCCAACATCATCGTGCATCGACACCGCTTGCGTTCTGGTCGTCGTGATAGCACTCACCAGCGCGACCCCACCAGGGAAGCGCGTTCGTCATTGCAGAATAGATTCCCGGATCGCGGCCCAACGATAACGCTGGACTGAGACTGAGCAAACGTACCGCCTCAGCTTGTCTCCCCAAAAAAGCAGCCGTGGGAGCGCCGGCAAATCGCCCCTATATCGTCATCCGCCAAACCGGCGGCATATCATCTCTTAAGGCCACTTTTCTTTCCACAGCATAAATTCGACCTTGCCGGGGACATCAAGATACTCAGGAAAATCGGGAAAGGAAATTGACTTTCCGTCTCGTACGAAGATGGCGACATCAGTCCCGCTATTCGTTTCGGTATAATGTTCTCGCCTCACCTTTCCGCGACTGGAATCGAACACAAAGCGTGTCGAATTGATCCATGATGGTGAAATCAAGTTAAGATGATCAGAAATGTGCCAGACGCGGCTCAAACGCACGCGGAAGGCTGCAGAGAAGTTGATGGGGTCCGGAATGAAGATCGAAAGATTGCGCACGCCCCTGTCGTCGAGCATTTCCAGGAGTCGATAAAGCACCAACTGGTGATCGTTAGTGCTACGCAGCAGCGGAAACTGGTTGTAAAGTCTAAGCTTGCGCTGTCGAAGCTCTGCGATCTTTTCGGACACTTCGTCACAAATTTCGTATGGGTGCACGATGTGGAAGGTGATCCGGAGGTTGTGTTTCGCAAAGAGATCAATTTTCTCCGCAGTGAAAGCTTTCGGTTCATAAACGATCGCCCTTGTATGCATTCGGATTGACTTCACCGATGGAACCGATCGAATTCCTTCAATGATTGCCTCCAGCCGTGATGCTGGCAGGATCAACGGATCTCCGCCTGACAGGATCACCTCAGTGACTTCTGGTTGGCTACGAAGGTATTCGAGCAGATGGCGCAGATTTGCATCTAGTTCAGATCGCCCGTCAATGGCGGCGTTCTCTCTAAGCACGTCAGTGCGGAAGCAATACTGACAATTCCCAAAGCACTTCGAGGTGGTTAGGAAAAGCACGCGATCGGCGTACTTTCTGACGGCGGAGATCTTATTGGCGGAGCCACACGCATTTGACCGGTCGTCGACGAAGTCCTTTACCTCGTTGGGGGCCCTCAATGAGATTCTGTCCCGCGTTGGAAAGGACACTCGGTGAAGCGGCCCCAGATGATTGCCTAGCGCTTGAACTTCTTCCTTGATCTTCCTTTCATAGAATGGCGTGACCTTCACGGGTAGCAGGCCCTCCTTGATCGAGATGGTCCCGAATACCTCATTGATATGGAGCTGATTCATATCAATCTCGTTCGATTGTTTAAGAAGTAGGCAATGAGGGCAGTCGATGCGATATAAGAAACAGAAGACGCTGCGCTGAATATGATCAACACGGAAGGAATCAAAATGGCAGCAGCGAGCAGCCACGCAACCAATGCTCCTCGGAGCCTAACCAATGCAATCGCCGAAATCACGTAAACGGCAATAAAGTTCGTTCCGGCCAAGCTGAACATCATTTCGATATCGAGCAACCCAATCCGGTCGCAGACCACGGTTACGACCAGCGATGCAGCCACGAAGTAAACACTGTTGCGGGGCGCACCATTGCTCAAGTGTCCGAGACTGGCAGGAAGGAAGCGTCGACCAGAGAGATAAAGAACAAGTCGTGAGACGGCCACAACTGACCCGAAGAGATTGGCGGCGATCAGCGATACGCCAAGCAGAGGAACCAGCCAGCCCGGTGCGGATGGCGCGACTTGCGCCGCGGCCTGAAATATTGGCGTGTTGAAATTCGCCTTAATATCAGCGATATGCACGAGCGCCGCGCTGCCGACGTATGCACTACAAACCAGAACGAATGCGAAGAACATTGCTCGGCCAAAATTCTTAGGATTCCGAAAGTCCGCAGACAGATGGGACGCGATTTCCCAACCCGTGAAGGAGAAGAAGATCAGCGGGATCTGGCCCGCAATCGACGAGAAATTTGAGGGCCGACTGAACCCAACACCGTTGGCTCGCACTGCTAGCACGATTATGGCAAAGAGAGCGCCTACCAAAAGAAATAACGACGATCCGCCCACCAGCCTCACGCCACTTGAGAGTGTCTCGCCGCCAGACAGGGCAAAGAAGGCCGCTAGCAAAATCAACAGCGCGGCAAGCAGATGAACATCCACGCTGGAGCCGGTCAATTTCTGTAAGTAAGCCGATCCCACAATTGCGATCGACGGCAAACCTAATAATGTCGCTCCAAGAAAGAGCAGTGCCACGAGCAACTCTGGGTACTGGCCGAAGGCAAGTTTAGCATAGTATGCAACCCCGCCAGTGTTCGGATATGCGCTACCGAGGACAACCATCGTTGTTAGGATCGGTACAGAGAGCAGCGAGCATGCGAGCCAAGCGTAAATGACGTCCCGCCCGATTTTCTCGAACACAAGTCCTGGGAGCACGAGAATGCCGGACCCAAGGATTATTGTGACTATGAGCAATATCCCTGAGGCAAGTCCCAGCTGTCCCTTGAACTCACCTTGACTTTCATCTTTCACACTAGTCCTCGGAATGAGAATTAGTTCTCCGTAGTAACCACAGCGAGTCGTGCATCTGCGTACTACCGATAGGTATAAGTCCCTTCACGTATGTCGTAGGCGGGCATCACCGCTGCGTCTCTCATTCGCAATTCTTTGATCCTGCTCAATCAGTGTACGGCCACAAAAGCGAAGCGTAACCGACCACATTGCCTGACACCCACAATGGTCTCATGATCCAGGTGGAGAGAAAGGCGGAACGAAGCCGTTGACATGCTGCCAGTCACTTGAAGCGCAGAGAGCACTCGAGTGGAGCGTCCTCATTGTTGTCGGGGATCATGTACTGCGGCCACTGCGCTTCCCCTAGAACGTACGATCCTAGCAATGGGCTGTGTGTGACATCATCATAGATGTCGATGCTGCGTCTGATCTTTGCTGTAATAGCTCTGCCTCGCTGATCGGCGGGAGCTGCAATGTCGAAGAGCTTTCGTGGATTGATAACGAAGGCCAGCCCGGCTCCCATGTTCCTGCTTCTGCGAAGAACGTAGGCTGGATGACTTACATTCACAAAGAGTTCACAACCGTGAAAGCACATCGTCCACGTGTGGTGCGCAGGATCCTTGGCCACGTGCACAGGCCAAGGTCGCCGATCTTCATCGATGAGAAGCTGCATCGCTTCTATGAATACCTGTTTGAAGTGATCCGTGGTGGTGAGAGCGGCGACTGGCTCAAAAAGCACAAGGAGTGGGCGGTGTCGCTTGATATCGAGAGCGTCGATATCAATCTGTTCGATGTAAGTTCGTAAGCCGCAAGCTAGAATATCAAGCTCGTACCGTGATTTTCCGGAATCGTATGGAATGAGGAGAAAGCGCAACTTGCCGCGCTTCACCGCGCTCCGCCCGAAAAAGCATGGGAATCCAGGGCCGGTTTCTGTCACATTGTCGAACTTCGATAGAACATACGAGATCGCTGCATGCCCCACTGGAATTTACCAGTGAGATTGGCGAGCTCTCCTTGATTGATTAGCATGTGTTTTCCTCGGATTTAGGTGACCAATCATTGTTGCCGATCTCTGACGGATTGACGCGATGCGGCATGCATGTTTGCGATGACCTGGCCCGTTCTATCGGCCCCTACCGCCTTCCCGCGCAAAGAGCATCCCTCATACAGCGCTGCCGGATCTCTGCATCTGGGCCCCCAATGCGCAGGGTCCCATGTCGGCTCGGGAGCGCAGCCCTTGCTGACAACCGTATGTTCGGCGCGCCTGACCAAGGCATGAGTTGTTCTCAGTCCGTGATACAGCGCGTTCGCGGATCGCCTTGCAGATGTCGTGCCAAATGAGAAATTCATTTCAGAGCAATACGACCACTCCGACATCGCTATGTCTGCTGTCCTACAGACGACACCAAGGCTCGCAACGGCGCGCAAGACAGGGACATAGAGGGCGGTATGAGAGGATGCGGATTCGCCGAGGACGTTCCCTTTGCGCGGGCACAGCGGTTGTTGCCCTATTGAACCAACTCGGCGGATTCAACGCTCCGCTTTCGGCGATGAGCTTTGCGTAGAGACCTCCTCCGAATGGGAGCTCCCCTCTTTCTGCAGGAGCAGGCGTTTGTCATCAAGATGCTGCTGTCATTTCTGCGGTGCAATCGAGGGTATCGCAAGGACGCTATTCAGCATGCCTGCGGCAGTCGCTTGAAGAGCTCGAAATCAAGTATGTCGAATCGACTAGCAGCTCCAGCGCAGCGCCATCCTGTCGAGCGCTGCTTCTCAAAGCCGAACAAATTCCGCCGCGTCGCAACGCGATTTGAAAAGACCGCCCGAAATTGTCGGGCGGTCATCACTTTCGCCGGCATCATGATGCGATAAGTGTCTAAATCACCTAGTCGGACAATATCCTATTCAACGCCGTGCGGATTTTGGTCGCTCTCGACGTCTCGATGGGGGCGCTGTAATGGCAGGAGTCCCGCTCGACAGCAAAGGCTTCGGCTCGTTCGGCCAACGATTCCGTTTTGGGATTGCGCCTGCTGGTACTCAATACCTCGAGCCGTTTGCTCGCGGCATCGAAGTGCCAAAGCGACGTTGGCGTGGGATAGTCGGAGACGGTAAACATCATCTGGTCCGCTTGCCCGGAAGCGGCTGACGGGCTTACGCTCGCATTCTCCGGGAGCGGGACGGGCGTGACATCCAAGCGCCTTGATCGTACCTGTAGACGAATGCCCTGCTCTGAACATATCGAGAATCGTCAGGACGCTTGTGAAGCTGGACTAAGACTGGATGCCCTCCAACGACTCGAGCTTCACGGCCGCGATGATCTCGTATCATTTGGCAGATTGCCCCGTGGGCAGCGCCGACACCAAACATATCATCGAGAGCAACGCGGCGCGCAGAAGGGACTTTTTGATTGCCTTATCCGCGGACTGGGCACGCGGGCCGGGGCAGCAGGTTCTTACGAGTGTGTGGAAGTAGCGAAAATGTGCGTTCGTGCGGCATGAGCGCAGCGCCAAGCTCAAGGGTTAGCCAGGGAGGACTTCGGAACGTGACCGGGATCTAGAACCGGACTCATTTTCTCGATTTCAGCGTCGATCCTATCGAGAACGGCGGTCGGAACGACATCCCGCTCCGGGAGATGCCACCAATGGTCGTTCACCGACGATACGACTTCCTCGACGGCCGAGATGACCGCCGGTTCAGGTAGCCGCGCGCGATTGGCGAGCTTTCGCCAGCGGTCCGGAGTAAGCGCTCTGAAGGACTTCTCTCCTCCCAAGGAGAGGGCCATATCATCCTTTGGAAAGTAAGCCGTGGTCGACAGCACATCGTATACGGGGGCGATGGCCGGCGTGCGACCGTCACCTGGGTAAATTGTGGACCAGTTCTTCAAGTGCATGTCGCCGTTGCCGACGAGCGCGGCAAGTGCCAGTCGGCGAACGAATTCGAGTGCGGCGTCGGTCGAAACCGCCACGTTCAGCACGGAGGCGATGTCG
>Ga0099822_1002730_pt1 | contig 22164 bp, 8 predicted proteins | sample CowpeawhiteBW_FD_76839 | JGI IMG/M metagenome (GOLD analysis project Ga0099822, IMG submission 76839) | Root nodule microbial communities of legume samples collected from California USA - Cow pea white BW | ecosystem: Host-associated > Plants > Roots > Nodule | place: USA: California | collected... | reverse complement strand
GTAAGAAATACTTCTTCACATCAGTATCATTCATACATCTATCTATATTTCAATCAACTACTAAAGAATCTGATTATACCAGAGTCTTTATCAACTGGGAGCACGAAAAATAGTCTTCCATGGCTTAGGTCCACTCGGTTGTATTCCATCACAGAGGGTCAAATCCAAAAGTGGCCAATGTCTAAAGCGAGTCAATGAATGGATTCTGCAATTCAACTCAAATGTACAGAAGCTAATCAACAGACTTAATCATCGTCTTCCAAATGCAAAGTTCATTTTCGCAGATACATACCCGTTAGTTCTTGATTTGATCAATAATCCCTCCACTTACGGTAACAATTTGACATCTCTACCACTTAATATCATAAAAAAATACAGTTATGCCGTTACTCTTTAGTTTTCTGTTAAAGTCCATCTGTACGTAGAAGTACTCCAATTGGATCAGTGATATTTTTAGATTTTGTCATAAATGTAAATCAATAATTCAAAACTCAAAGTAAGGCATTTCCCATTTTTATAAGAATTTCAATGGCATCACCAATTATAACCCTGTGAATGTAAAATAGATCCTTTCTCACCATCCCAACAGTGTATAGTGTATGAAAATATATTTTCTCACTATACTCGTAGTATGAGACAAATGGATTCAACCATTTTTTTTTCATTCCCTCAAAAATCAATTCCTTTCACCCATTGAGAGATGCCGCCATCCCACAACCACAACCACATGTATATTGTCAAAAGTTTGTCAAGCAAACTTAGCCAAACAATAATTTCCCAACTAGAAAATATTTCACCCCACTTAGTTAAAATGAAATCATGTGGGATCTTTTTTCTGGCTGTACATGACAAATGTTTTTGATTAACGATTTTGCAGGTTTTAAGGTTTCAAACACGTCATGTTGCAACGTAGACACGAGTATTGGAGGTTTGTGCTTGCCAAACTCAAAAGTCTGCAGAAACCGCCATGAGTTTGTGTTTTGGGATGCCTTCCATCCTTCAGATGCAGCCAATGCTGTTCTTGCAGAAAAGTTTTTCTCCCTTCTCTTCACATCATTTAAGTCTGCAGCACCAACTGCAGCACCAACCCCTTCTCCGACACCATAAGTTTTCTCCAATCCATTGAACTGCAGCACAATACAGATGTACTTACATTGTAACACTATAATGCTTCATGGTTTTAATTAATACCAATATAAAACTATAACTGATATTAGGGTCGCTCGTAGAAGCAATACACCTTATTGTTTCCACTTACAAAAATACAGAGAAACAATATGTATACTTTCTATCTGGACTTACTATGTATCCTTACATTCAAATTGGTAAATCTAGTTTAAAAGTTTAAAATCCTGTGAATTTATTGGTTACTTCTAAAATGTAAAACTAATTTTTGAAGACCAAAATAAAATTGGATAAATAGTAAAAGACTTAAATAAACAATAGCCACCATGAGAGAAATCAGCAACTGAAAATTACAAGGGAATCAAAAACTAAAATTCAATGACATAAAGAGTAGGTGTAGTGGTTGATTGCTCTCAGTTGAAAGGCCAGTTTTTTCCACATGAGAAAACTTGAGATAGGTAAAGACTATTCCAATTTAAGCTGAGTCCCTTGAAGTGCTTGAAAAGGCCCTCTCCCAATCTCTAAAAGAAAAGGTAACCAAATACCTCGTAAGTTAGAAGTCAAAGTCACCAGGCCAAACCAAGCACAATAAGATCGCATCAAATCTTAAAAGGAAAAGAGCCCTAAATTCCCATCCAGCATTTCTTCGGTGTGGTTAAAGCAAAAAAATCATCATCGAGCAATCACATACATATATACACCAAGATCAAAGAACATAAAAGAATAACATAAAATAATTAAAGTCAAACAAAGATGCAAATTTGACCACGAATCCGTCAATATCAAGAAACCATAATTGAAACCCAGAAGCCGAAAAGAGTATAAGAACTAAAATGAAAAAGCTTCGCTGGCGAATGATTTCTTGATTTTAGAAAATGAAAACCAAGACCCAGAAAATAGAAAGAGCGAAATTTGTACAAAAGATTAAAGATTGTGAATCCTACGAGAAATAGCAAAAATCCATTAAAATTGGGACTATGCCAGTCCATTGAGGAACCTTTCAATTTCGCATCTGTTCGTATTCTCTATCCCACTATAAGAGAAACAGAGAATCATAGTAGATGCATCTTACTAACAGAAACAAATGTTGATTGAAGAGAGACAATTTGGAGAAGAGATACTGAGGGATATGAAAAATTATGAGATAGGAAAATACGGAGAAAGTGAGCGTAGAAAAGGTGGGATCTTGATTTGATTATATAGCCCCAATTGAACTAGGGTTTGGTTAAAATTACCAATTTGCCAATGTAACGGCAAAGCCATGAAGCCAGGAGAGGATAACACATACACGTACCCACTAAGCCAATCGTGGAAGAGTGGACAGTCAGATTTAAGTATAATTATTTGTTTTCAAGAAAAAATAATTTCATATTTTTTTAAGCTATTTATAATTAGAAAAAAATAATAATAAAAACGTAATTTTTTTATATCGTTTGCAGCCTTACAACTTTTTACTTTCCAATTCCCTAATTTTCCTCGCCTTTTTCTCAGCTTCCATGATTTTTTTAGGCTATTTTATTTTTACCTTAATACAAAATCTAAAGAAAAAAAGTGTAAGAAAGCAATTCTATTTTTATAAGTTGTTATCCTTAATTATAAAATCCTCATCTCTTTAATTTTTCTTTAGCTTTTTATTGAGGTAAAATTACTTTTTCATCCCTGAAATATAATTTTTAGTTTTTAGTAATTTAATGTCATGTTAGATAACATTATAATTAGGTTCAACAATGACATATGTTATTTACATTGTTATATTATTATCCTCTAAATGATCCCATGACTTAAATGACATGTAACAGTGAAAGATTGGTCTCACAATTGTAAGAAGTTACATTGAACAATGTCATATAATGTCATATATTATTTAGACCGCAATGTTGTCACATCATAAATTTTATAACATTTGAAGAGTTACATTGAATAATTGATACCAATGTGAAAAGAAACATGCATAAGCTGGGTTTGTTATTCAGCAAGAGTTTTGATCCAAATACCTTAAAGGTTCTTTTGAATTGGATTGAGTTTTGGATTTGGAAGACTAGATTTGTGATGATTTAAGTTTATGTGTAAGAAAAGATAGAGTTGTTTGGATTAAGGGAAATATCGTATGATTTTATTAAATATGAGTGAAAAGTTTATGTAAATTTGTGTATGATGTGATTGATAAAATTTAATAAATTATAATTGTTGATAGAGTAAATTGTATAATTATCATTTTACACTTCAATGTAAATAAAAAAAAATGATATTAAAATAAAATTAAAAATGATATTTAAAATTTTTTAAAATATAGTTTATTGATATTATCATTAATAACTTAAAACAAATTATTACTATTCTCAATGATAACTTAAAATTATGTATAATATAAACTATTTAATTTATATCTCCGCATTTATTTAAATTTATTTTATTTGATATAATTATTTCGTTTCAAAAAACATTTATTTGAATAAAAATAATAGTAATAATAATATTATTATATAATACTAATTATTATAATAATTACGATTATAATTATTATTAATGTTTAAAAAAATAGTAATTAAATATATATGTGTAATTATTATAATATATATATATATTATAAAGATAAAATATAATATATATATATATATATATAATAGAAATTAATAAATATAACTAAATTAAATTATTAAACACATAGACAATGAAGTAATTTTAATGTGATGAGTTGTTTTTTCTTACGTTTCTCTGCATTTTAAAGAGTGCTAAAATCTGTAACTCATGTGCAAATTTGTCCTCTCAAATAAGCCTAAATAAATGGAACCAAACATGTCTGCAACTAGGGATGTCAACGGGCGGGTAGGGTAGGATAGTAGGTCCCCCATACCCTACCCGCTGGATAAATATTTGTCTTGTACCCGTACTCATATCCGTCGAGTATCCATTATGCGAGTACCCGCATAATTTTTTAATATTCACGGGTACCCGCGAGTATTTAAAAAAATACAAATAAATATTTAACAACATATTTTAATTATAAATTTAAATAAAATACAATACATAACATTTATAAATTTTAAATAAAGTCCAAATAACTCATTTATATACTGTTAAATGACAGTTTACAAAGTAATTAGATTTTTTAAAATTAATTAATAAAAAATAACTCATTCAAAATCAATCTGTTAATATTTTAATCATGTTTTTTTATTTATTTTTAATTTAAACTCATTTCTTATCCGATACGGATTTTATCTGTAGATACCTACATATATAGATTTTTGACATGCCTATTTGTAATCCATCCACATGAACAACAATCATGCGAATCGAACTTAGCATAAGTCCTCAAGAGTTCCAAATGTCAGAAGCTTAAGTATCTTACAAGAGCAATGCTATGCTTTAATATCTTTCAAATAAGCTTAATAATGATTGTGGAGTAAATATGTAATATGCTATAATTGATCAGATATTAGATTATTTAATTCACGATGAAAAAAAGTGAATTTTCCAGTCTTTATAATTCAAATAAAAATAATAACAATGAATCGCTAAGTAAACAACTGAACTTAGATTTCTAAACAAATATGTATCCTGTCACCACAGGCAACACACCGGAGAAAATAAGGGTTTTGTGAGGAAAAATGTTAGTTTTTTCTTTAAATTTTTTAAAATGGTTAATTGTTCTTTAAATTTAAAATTAAAAACATGTAAGTTCAGTTTTTTCTTTAAGTATTATAGCAGTGAAAAATTGTCAATCATATTTTTAAATATAAACGCTAGTAGTATTTCAGTGGATTTTCATTACATATATGCGTAGCTGTTTGAACACGGAAGCTTCTTTCATTGGCAATATTGGTCTATTGGGGAATCGTCTGGCAAATTTTGGTTAGTATTACCTTTTTTATTATTATTATTTATACGAGCAGGATATATATTTAAGTGTCCTTTTATTAACCTTCTGTTAAGAAATATTAAAAATATAATTTTTGTTCGGTTTGTCTTCTGTGTTAAGCTCACATGGAACATGAACTTAACGCTAACAACGAGCAAATTAATTCAAATTTCTGAGTTGAGTCTGTCACCACATATTTATGTTATACCAATTTTAACTGTAGCTATTTTCTTGATTTTGTTTATATTTTTTAGGCTTAATTATCATTTTGGTCTCCTTATTATTTTTTTGTTTAATTTAGTCCTCTAATCTTCTAAAACGTTCAATATGGTCCCTGTCGTTAAGTCAACTTTAACACCGTCTCCTTTACCTGCCACGTGTCATTTTGTGGAATTTTCAAATTTTTTTTAATATATTTTTTAATTTTTTTTAATTAAATTTTTTAAAAAAAAATGTAAATTGTCACGTGTCACCTTATGGTTGTGACATGTGTCAATTTGAGATTTTTGTATTTAAAAAATGTACTGCCACGTGTCAGGTCACGATTGTGCCACGTGTCAAGCTAACATTGGTTGTTTTCAATTTAGTCCCTCTATTTACAATTTTGATTTAATTTAGTCCCCCAATTTTTTAAAATGGTTCAATTTTGTCCTCTCTAATTTGATACCAAATTAGTAATTAAGCTTAATTACAACTTATATAATACATATTAAAATAATTTTTATTATATTTATAGATTAAATTACTCCATCTAACTATTCAATTTTTTTTTTTACATGTATAAAAAACTTCAAGTGTAAAAAATTACAAGTGAAAAATGTAAGAAATAAAATAACATGAGTATTTAGGGAGTGATTTGATGTATAAATGGTAAAAAATTATTTTAACATGAATATATAAATTGTAATTAAGCTTAATTATTAATTTTGACTCAAATTGGAGATGACAAAATTGAATCATTTTAAAAAATTGGGGGACTAAATTGAATCAAAATTGTAAATAGAGGGACTAAATTGAAAACAACCAATGTTAGCTTGACACGTGGCACAATCGTGACTTGCCACGTGGCAGTACATTTTTTAAATAAAAAATATCAAATTGACACGTGTCACAACACGCGACAGTTTAATTTTTTTAAAAAAATTAAAAAAATTAAAAAAAAATTAAAAATTCCACAAAATGACACGTTGCATGTACGGAGATGGTGTTAAAGTTGACTTAACGACAGAGACCAAATTAAACCTTTTAAAGAATTAGAAGACAAAATTGAACCAAAAAATAATAAAAGGACCAAAATGAACCAACCCAACAAATTAGGGGACCAAAATGATAATAAAGTCTATTTTTTAATGTATTCAAGAGAGGTAATATTTAGAACATAAATATATAGAACACGAGTTTATATCGATAAAGTGAAGTTGTGTTTTGAAATAATAATTTCTAATTTCAAATACATGATTTTAATATATTTTTTTTGTATAGAACATAACAATTTTTATCTAGTGCATTTTTAATGATAAAATTTTATTTGTTTTCCATAGTTACATATATAAAATTTAAAATAATTAATTTTGTTTAAACAAGTTTTGTACGGTTAGATCGATTAGTGATAACTTTTATGTCATTTTTTTTGTCTATCTATGCATTTTATGCTATTTTTTTTTATTTTTTGTTTACTTGTGGAGAGTTTTGAAGATTTGTAACGATAAAAAAAAAATAGAGAAATTTGTTTCTAGAGATGGGTAAAATAAGTATGAAAACTCGATTGTTTATTGGCATGCTATGTCAGCGTGTGAATTTGGGTTTCTTTCTGCACCCCATAGTTTTCTACCTACACCTAAAATTTTCAAAATTTTGAAAGTTATCATTTGATTTTGATTAGGGTAAAAACCCTAATTGTTACTTTTATCCCTTACTGAGCCGCAACTTTTTCTTCACAATATCTTTTTTCGAAATTTAACTTCCATTTAGAAGATTTGGGATAATAAGTATTCAACATTAAACCAAATGGTTATAATAGCTCCAACATTCAAAAGCATAAACTATAGGATTAAGACACATATTGCATTTTATAGGTACGTTTGGATTATTGTTTGAGCATTCAAAAGTGATTCGAAGAACATCGAAAGTCACGTCTATTTGTTTGGTAATTTTCTTTTCACCTTTCATTGAATATTAAAGATATTTAAATTGTGATTGTATTTAAAGCAATACTTTTAATGTTTTTCCTTGCATGAAGTTGAACGAACGAAAAACAATATATTCAATAAAGAACAAACTTCAAACTTGATAACAAGTGAAATAATATACTTAGCAAACAATAAATTTTGTTAAGATAGAATTCTAATCCATAATTATGATATTATGGTAAGAAGTGCACAATAAATTTAATTAAGTCCATAAAATTTAAATTTACTTATATATTATAAATTATTTTATCTTTAGTTGACTTCCGACAATATAATAAATCTTTTAAGATGCAAAATCAATCATCATCTTCACGATTTTAATCTGAACCAGAAAATATTATAAAATAAAATAAAAATCCACAATTTTTCTTAAAAACAAAAAAGATAGTGGCGTCCACAGATAGGGTATATGACCTTAGGTTTTAATGTGTTGGAAAGAGTATATAAAGGTGCAATGTTTTAATGAACACAACATGAATGAAGGTTTGTTATCAACCATTGCAGATACGTGTAGAGGGAGAGAGAGCAAAAAGAGTCATGTGAACAATTTCTATAGCAATAGCGTGTTAATGGAGTCAATAAAATATGTACAAAAGCATAAAAAAAAAAAGTAAATGGCGGATATGCCATAAGCTATACCTTAAGTGTAACAGTACTTCTTAAAATCGTTGATAATACTTAATCACTTTTCATAATTTTTTATACACTTAATCGATCTTCATAATTTTTTATACAATGACTTCCGAACCATAAACTTATTACTTTCTACAATAATTATGTTTAAAAAAAAAGCATGTCAAACATAATTTTTAATACACAATATAAAAATTTCCACCCTTAATGTCAATAAATTAAAAATCATAATAAATACATTTTAAAATAATTTTTATACATAAATGAGTTAAATAAGTTATTTTTCTCTCAAATTATTATAACAAATTGTGTTTTATTTCTAAATTAAATTATAAAGTATTTAATTATGTATTTTATAAAATTTATGTAAAATACCATTTTTTATAAAATAGTTATATTATAATAAGAAAAATATGTTACCTAATCTTTATAAAATACAAGAAGGAAAGATAATTTTTTATAGTAATTTAGATTTAAAAATATATATTTAATTTTTTAATAAATTTATGACTAATATCCCTACAGAAATTTTAACTATTTAAATTAATATGAGAAGAAATTTTATCTTATTCCAAGTAACAACTGTCAAAAAAAATAAATTTGATGAACGATGATCCAATTTGTGGGAAAGGAATTTGTTTGGTCTTCTTGTTGAGTCAAAAGTGAGAGTGGCAAGAAACTAATTTTGTGGGGTCAATGTTAGTCTGTCAATTTCATGTGTCACATAATATTTTATTATGTAATAAAAATATTTTTAATGTGTTTTATGATTAACTAAGAAATATAATTTTTAATGTATGTATAAATATTATTGTTAGCACTGTTCCATCAAATATACAACATCCTCTTCAAGGTCGTCTATTTTTCTAGGATATTTTATTTGTTGCATCGGGTTTTGGGTAGTCCAGACTTTTAACTGCTTCCATAAGGTGTACAAGAAATCTATGAGGGTGTAAAACGAAATGACTAACTTTCAACAAAATTCCATGTCCACTCTTATTAGTGGAGCGGTGTTTCTCTCTACACCTTCAACTTTTTCTCACCGTCCCAAATATCTGGGGACTTCTCGCTGCACCCTCAACCCTTCTCATGTACCCTAACCATTATCCTTTTGACCATACTTAATTTTTATCTGTCAGAGTGGTTGAAAGCAATGAAAATAAAATTTACTGTGGCTACTGGTGCTTTGTTTTTATCTCTGCAAAGCTGCACGCCCAAATATTTCTTCCCATTCCGTTTTCCTTCTCTCCGTTTCTTCCACCATTTTTTCTGCTCTCTAAACTCTGGTCCGTGTGCTTTATGGTTCCTTCCTGTCTCTGCTTCAAGCTCCCAGTTGTCCCTGTCTTTGGTTCGAGGTCCCAGTAGCAGTGGTCCTTGCTTGAAGCTGGTCCAAGCTCCCATATGTTCCCATACATGCAGCTGCCTCATCTCTTTTTTCTCTTCCAGATTAGTATGCATTCCATTTTAATCATATTGAACGTTGGAATTTTAATCGTATTGAATGTTAGAATGTTGTTTGTTAAGAGTTGAAATTTACTTTAAGAGCTGAAATTTACTTTGTGACTATTGCATATGTCGATATCCGCTTCAAAAAAATGTGTTGCGGAAGTCGACATCCGTTTTGTTCTTTTTATAAAACAGATGTCGAAATCTGCTTCAGGAATTAGTGAAATGGATGTCAACATCCGTTTTATTATTTTTTTAGTTTTTTTTTGTGTTGCGGATGTTGACATCCACTTCAAAAATTTGTGAAACGGATGTTGACATTGTTTCATTATTTTGTTTGGATTTTTTGTGAAATAGATGCCGAAATCCACTTCAGGAATTCTTGAAACGAGAGATAATGCAAGTCTCATACACAAATACCACCGAATTTTGAAATTAATGATCCTTGAGAGCAGCCTTCACACACAAATACTGAATTTCAAAATTTTATTTTAGTACGGGATTTTAAAATCCCGTTAAAAATATTATTGGATTTCCAAACATAATTATCATATTTAACGGATTTCAAAAAAAAAAAAATATATATATATATATATATATATTTTCAATTTTATTTTTAATAATGTATTAAGAAAATAAAAAATTTGAATAACAAATAAAATTAAAAAAAATGATCATTAAAAAAATTTTAAAAACCGAAATATAAAAAATAAAATAATATGGAATTACGATAAATCTCACGATCACGTATTTGTTGTCTTCATACACATGATACATACAAAGATAGGGCAATAGTCCACGAAATTTATGAGTTAATAGAGAAGATTTTAACAACCAATTGTAGTTGAAGACCTAATTTTTACCACCTGTGAAAGAAAAAAGAAAAATACGTACAGAAACATAAAATATAAACATAATATTGTATTTATATTCAAATAATCACACATTTAAGTCCGTGTATGATTCAGAATCAATTTTCCAATACAAAAACAACAATTAGTTATTTCTCATTCAATATAAACTTTTTACCTTTTAATTAATTTTGGAAATCAAATATATATCAATTCTGCGTTAAAAAATCAATCATAACCAATTTTATGTCACTTTTGACGCAAAACCATACAAGCAGTATACTAATTTGGTCTTATTCCTTTTGTGCATAACATAGGGGTTGTCGGAAGCAGGTGAATCCACATAGCAAGCCATCCAAAAGGCATCTATTAACATTGGCAACCTCACTTGGGCTGCAATATTTGAATACCTATTACATTAACACAAAGGAGGTGGACTGCAATATTTGAATACCTATCACATTAACACAAAGGAGGTGGACTGCAATATTTGAATACCTATCACATTAACACAAAGGAGGTGGACCAAAATTTGAACATGACTAACTGCCCAGTATTTAAAAACTAATTTCAATTTCTAAGACAAATTACTCTTGAATGTTGGGACACTTTCAAATGGTGAATACATTTTATCAGGAAAGCATTCATGAAGAAAAACTTTTACCTCCACATAAAAAAAAAAAACACTAGTACTCAATTTTCCAGACAAAATAAAGTTGCTGGACTTTATTTTATTAAAAATAAAAACCATAAAAAATGTACAAGACCAAATAATTGGTTGACGGCTTAGGATGTTCCATGGAAGATTTGACCTGGTTTGATTACTAGAAACAAAGTCGAGCCACAACTAATTAAAGAAAATGTATTCTAACACGAAGGAATTTCCTCAACAACTCCTTGCACTTTGACCAAAAATGAAATACAAATCAAACCAAAGATCATTTTGCAGTTCTTGAGTGTTTGATGAGCCAGTCAATGACTACATCTATGTTTACAGAGTCCTTGCATGAAATCATATAGCAGCAGACCTCTCTCTCTTTTATTGACTCAAGTCCTCTGAAATCACCCATGGAGAAAATGCAATGTTACACAACCAATCATGACAAATTTCAATATATATATATGTGTGTGTGTGTGTGTGTGTGGATATGACAACGTTGGTTTCTAGAACTTACAGCTGATCAACTAATGCTTGCTTAGAAAGAGCTTCTGACTTGTCAATTTTGTTTCCAAGAACAAGCAAGGGAATCCCACCCAAAGAAGGTTTTGTCAACAGCTCATGTAATTCGCTTCGAGAAATCGGAACACTATCTCTATCAGCAGCATCTACAACATACCTGTCTTTGCATCCATTAATGAAAGGAACCGAAGAGTAGAAGCATCGAGAATGGGCACTTCAAATAACTTGAAAGGGCTATATATAATAATAACACTCCACAAGATGAAGCATGCATGACTAATCTTCCATTAGATCATCATCGGAAACAACACATTATGACAAAACCAAGTTTAGGTTTTCCATTCTGTGTTTGAAAAATAAACAGGAAAGCCCACATTATACAAAATGCTTTTGGGGTCAGTATCCTCTATTATAGGTTGTTAGAGATCTACGCAATATAAATGCCAATTCCCGAGTCTTTCCTAATGAATAATACTTCAAGGATGATTGAACATCATATTGAATTAAGCCAGGTGTTCAGTTCTTAATAATAACATCCCATAACAAATTATGCTTCAGCAAATGTAGTGGTGACATAAAAGTTGTCTGCACTTACATCCCAAAGTCTACTTGCTTGAGGGGACATATTAGAGATATAAATAAAAACTGCGCCCAAGTCTTTTCCCTGATAGCTTAAATAAACTTAAAGAATAGTATAGGTAATCATTATAAAAGTAGGCTTCACTAAAATTTTCCTTTTCTCCTAAAAGATCTTAGAGGTGGTCTTTGTGTTTCAAGGTATATAGCATTTGAAGAAAAAACATGCTAATGATTGTTTGGTCAGCAGTCAACATTTCTGGGAATGTTTAAAATTCAAAGGTTGGAAGGAAGAATGTGGTAGTAGTGGTAGTGCAGTAGCGGTTGTTTGATAACATGGCTTAGGAACGGGAAAGCTGCATATCCATCCCTCATTATGGAAATAAAAGTAATGTAAGAGTTGGAAATGTCTCACTGACCAGGGTATTAATAATGCTCAAGAATTATTTTTAAAATTTATGTTATGAAAAGATCATATTCCCAAAAATAACTAACTTACTATTCCTTGAAACAAATGCACCCTTAGGAGAAGGACAGAGGTGTCATTTACACTGTTGATTCTTTATAAACTTCTCCATGGAACCACAAAAAACCCTCTATCGATATGAAGCATGTTTAGTAAAATGGGATGAAATGACACTCTAATTAGGAATTAAACAACAATGAAATTGCATAATGCAGACAATTTCTTGTTTAAAATTCAAAAACTTTAGAAAACTGTATAAAGCCTGGGGTACCAAAAAATCAAAAGTCAATGTGTTTAACTCAACTTATTTTGGAGAATTTTTTTTTTTTGCCAGTTTCTTCATAACTTTAAAGGAGGGAGGGGCCAATCATTACCGTTAAAACTATATACTCAAATATCCAGTTAGTCTAAACCTATAGGCAACATGTGATCCAAAGCCAGAACTAAAGAAACAGAATGAAAGACATGCAAGTATATGAATGAACATATGCTTGCACGCATTGATATATAAATATGAGAGAGAGAGCATGGAGAGAGACAGTACACAATGGCAGAGACACCGCGACAGTATCGCTCCCACATGGTTCGGAACCTCCTCTGTCCGCCAAGGTCCCAAAGCTTTATCGTGACGTTTCCTTTGGTTACTTTTCTCATGTTGAACCCAACCTGGGTTTAATAATACCAAGAATTACATTTCAATACAAAGAAAAACATGCTCACAATCTTCAAACATATATATTAATGGAAGATGTAATAAATAAACCAAAGATACACACAGTTGGAATCATGTCCTCACTGTAGCCCCCAGTCTGCAGGTAAACAAAACGAAACATCAATGCAATGTGAAAACGAGGCCACGAGAGCAAAACAAAACTGTGTGAGAAAATTGAATTTCAGGGTTTGTAAATTAAGTAAATTGCAATGCAGGAAGCAAGTAACTCACAGCAATTGAATTGACAAGAGAAGTCTTTCCAGCATTCTGAAGGCCAACGAGGGAAAGTTCCATCTCCTGTTTGAAAAACAAGCTGACACACACACAACATGCAGAAACTCATCTTAAAAGGAACCCTTATTAAATCAATTAACCTAAGCTCAACTTTTAACAAGGCTATCTGAATCAGAAATCCTCAATCAAAATCACACGAAATTGAAAACAAAATATATGAATAGATAGTATTGTAGAAATGAGGTTTTACCTGCGGAGCCAATTGAGGAGGGAATCCCAAAGACCCATTGTGTATGAATGGAAGAAAGCGAGAAGAGAAATTGAAAGAGGGAGAAAGCGAAAGAGAAAGAGAAAGAGAAGAAGGAGGTAGTTGGAGGAAACAAGAAACTTCGCGGACCAAGGAAGAAAAGGTAGATACGATAATGGAATGTGAAGAATAGAAATGGAATCTAAAATAGGAATGCCGCACACATAATGTGCATGTCTTGTCCTTTTCCCTCTCTTTTCTCTTCCTTTCTTTCTAGTACCTTGTTTTCTCATTTAGAAATAACAATACTACATCGTTTTCTCTTTTCTCAATCTCTCCGCTTCTACTCTATCTACACACACACTCCTCCTTCTCCATTCACCTCTACAATTAATATCGTTTTATTTATAATATTCTTTTATTCGTAAAAAGTAATCATAAATAGGAAATAAATTAATAAATCACACAAATGAAAAGGTGTGTGAATATACATATACATGGTTGAAATTTATTAAAAACTATCAATAATTACATAATGAAAGATTTTGACTATGCTTTTTATTATTCAACGAAATTGTTAAAATTTATAAAATTTTCTGATTAATTGTTTTTGACTTCTAAATTTGAAGCGAGATTTATTAAAATCTAACAAATTTTATCTGATAAAAATATACTTTTTAAAAAAGAAAAAAGGTAATGTTAGCATTCCTTATTATTCACTTATGGAAAATGTTTTTTCTCATACCAAACACATATATCCTTTTTTAATTACAATAATAGATGGGATGCTGTGTAAGAAAATAAGTAGGATACTCTCGTTGAAAAAAAAATGATGAAAACTTGTGTTATTTTTCTTTAATTAGAGTTTGAACTTATCAATTTCTAATTTTTAATCAAATCCAACGGTATTTTTTGTTTGCTTAAATTAAATAATTCATATCAAAATTTGGACAGAATTCAATAGAAGTTAACTTTCTTTTATAAATTGTTATTAAAGATGCAGATTTAATAAAACTCAAGCTTTTACTTTACTTTCTGCACCCCACAGTTTCTTGATGCAACTCCTTAACTTTTCGGAATGATCATTTTGTCTTTAGAAAAAGTGACTTCTAAATTATATATTTTGAAAACTTTTCAAAATAAGGTTTCTATAATTTCTGTAATAAGATTCTCCAAATGAAATGTTTAGAACAAAATATGATTTTTTGAACAAAATGTTTTCGATGCATGAAATGTATTTCGGAATGAAATTTCCGAAATAAATATAAATCCTTCTGGAATAAGTTGTTTTTTATAGGTTATCCCACTTTTTAACACAAGTGAGAATGTATATAACCCTATTTCGGTTGGGTTCGGTATAAAATGAACTTAGAATCATGGAATCGATTCGATCATCAGATTTTCGATTCTAAGTTCATAACCCTAGCTCATTCCCATTTTGGGCGGAGCATGTCTACTAATTCTTTGATTCCAGTTAGTAAGGTAAGAGTTGAACTAAGAAATAGATTCTAGAAGCTAAAAAAGGGTATCCTGAGCAATTTCAATAATAGAGTTCATTGATATTCCTGGTATAGTAGATGCTATCACACGTACAATTATACTTAATTCGATGGAATTGTTTGATCTTAAAGGGACCTTCTATAATTTCGCACGTGAAGAGTTATTTCTTGGTTTCGAGCTTAATTCAAGAGATAAACTGTTGGTTTATTAATACATGCAAAAATGTAATTTAAGCCAAAGGGCTTTTAAGAACAATTAAGTTTTCTTAGTTAATTTTATTTTTATCAATTAATTATCATTAACTTATAATAACATAATTGGAAGTCTTATGTTTTCCCCTATTTTTTAGAAAAAAAAAATTGCAAAAAAAAATTGTGTTAGTAGAGACAATAGCTAGAATTTATAAAAACTATTTTTTTTAAATAAATTGTTTCGCTGCATCTAAAAATCGGTAGCTTAAATCGCTTTATTTCTTTTCAACTGCATGCATAGTTTTAAAATTATTTTAGAACATCTTTTCAGTTATCCCAACAAAAATTCATTCTAAATATAAATAATCAATTATATGCACAATCGAATATTAAGATAATTTTAATGCACATTGTTCACATACAATCTTATATAATGAACTAGGTTTATTATTTCCAGTAAGATTTACTACACTTTCTTGGAGCGGAGATAAAATTGATAAATAATATTAAATAATGCATGGGGTGATATATAAAACATAGAGTTGTCAAAATGGGTACCGGTCTGATCCGGCTAGACCATCACGGGTTTATCACTTATTGAGTCAACCTAACATGACTCATTTATTAGCGAGTTTAAAAAATTCGAACTTGACCCAGCTTATCACGGGTTGGTGGGTTAAATAGGTTGACTTACGAACTCACCTAATTAAAAAAAATACAATTTTATTTTTATTTTTTTCAGTCAAAACTAAATTCTAATTCTAATTAAAATTGAAATAAACTTTAATACAAACAAAAATCACAAAAATACAAATTATTTATGTGTTGATTAAAAATAACAATCGAACCTGACCAAAATGTAAAATTCAACTTAATAAAAAAAATATTTGTGTGACACTTTATTTACGGATTGGTGAATCAACTTGGCTCACCACGGATTCAACTTGAGTGAGCTGTGTTCTAAGTGAGCCCGGATCAAAAATCAACCTATACAAATATAGGTAAGGTATCAAATCCAGAGATTGCTTTTTCTTTTTCATTTTCTTAAAAAAAAGAAAAGAAAAATAGGATGGAGATGAACTTAGGAAAAAGGTTGGTGACAAGAACAAAAGCCGTGTGGGTTTTTTCTTGGAGTTGCCTGAAGCCCTAAATACATTGGGGCGAATTCTTTAGGTTTATTAGCACAATTGAAATAAAATTTTTATATTATTATTATTATTATTTCCTGTCTTTCACTAAAAGTAGTCCTTTTAAGAAAAAAAATTTGTACATGCTAATATATTCCTTAATTAGCTTTATATCTCAAATTTTATTTTGTTTTTGAAGAATATTCACCCCTTTATAAGGTTTTTCTAACATTTTGTTTCCAAAACTAAACCTTAGTAGGTATTCTCATTGCTGTAGATAATTTATTTATTTAATGATGTTGCAAGATTGCAACAACTAAAAAAATAAATACATGTAATAATTTTGGACGCATGAGAAGTCGCTCAATATTTACTAAATTAACTTTTAAGATAACTTTAGTAAATAACAGAAAAAAATATTTGCCATGCTAAAATTTTTATTCATTATATCGTGGTATAAACTGATCGGGTAAGTCTTCATTATAATTTATTTTTATATTTACGATAAAAAAAAATTATTTGCAAAATTGCAAGATTGAGTCTCGGGTCTGAGGTGATTGATAAGTAAACAAATTTAGAATAGTTATTTAATATTTCAGGTCTTAATATTACAGTAATAGTTTTATATTTAAACTTTTAATATATTACAAATATCGTTAAACTTATAGTTAAGTTCTACTGTGATTTAACCATTTTAAAGTAGAATAAATAATATATAATTTGTAAATATATTTTTATATTATTTAGTTATTTAAATTTGTATATATAAGTTTTTTAATTTAAAAAATACTTAAAAAAGAATATTACTAATGATTTTAATTATTTTTTCAAAAAGAACTTGTACTCCGCGGTACGTTCCTATTGTATTTTTAATTGACAATTTGAAATGTAATAAATAGGAAATTAAAGTTTAACAATAGCCTAAGTAAAAGAGATAAATTGAGATAAATTTTTGTTACATTATACCTAACATAAAGTTATGCATCTTTTAAAGGTTTTGCAATCTTTTTGGTCTAACTGTCTCCAGAAAATGTGTTTCTTTTCATTTTTGGGTTTTGAAAACTATAGGTAGAATTTGAAGGGTGCAGAAAGCAGTTTCCAATATGAAAATACGAACCCAACCAACAAATGCCCCATTAGGTGAGTCCAAAAGCCCACAGTTTCACGTTCTGTTTGTTGTTTTCTTGAGAGAAGAAAAATTATCAGCATATTGCTAATTTGCTTATTTCAACGATCATTAGTTTTTGTGAGAAATATATAACACAAAATGCTCAAACTTTAATGAATTATTATGCACCCTCCACACTAAAAGCTAAACATATCAGACAAATTAAAAGAGAATAAATTAGTATAATTTGATCATCTTTTTTTATTGAATGGTCATTGTTAATTCATATATATTAATTAATATTTAGATTTTTGTGGATTTAAGCTATTGCCAGTTGTCTGTGTGCTTATTTATTTATTTTTTTCCGTTTAGTCACTGATAAAACAAGGAAATGACAAATACATGCACAAAAGTATTTTTCACCGAACTTGAAAAGCCATGGCTGAGAATTTTTTATCAATTACTTTCCAGCAGCCCTAAAACATGAGCTATGCATTATTTTTCCTTTCTTGTTAGACTTTTCTCACAATCTTTGTACCAAAATTAGCTTGCGTCTGCGCAATGCTAAATTATTTCGTCAAAACTAATTTCAGTATGTATATATATTTAAGTGTTTGATCTGAATGCAACGTTTTAGACAGAAGCCACTCAGCAATAATTGAAAGCTTAATGTATATACATATGCAATGCATGATCCAAAAAGTCCATGAAAAATATCTACGAGAAAACGAATTAAAGGAGAAGAAAAAACACCAGCCTTGTCAATTTTTTCTCTCAATAATCTTACGTATTTATTTTCCCAATTGGAAAATTTGTGTATTTGAGAGGAAGCACCTAACATTGGAGTTGACCGTGAAGTCAGCAACGTCAACTTCTAATGTTCTTGAGCCAATAATAGTGATGTAAGCATGAAGTGTATATATTGAATAGATAAATTAAATTATGTTATATTATATATGAACACGAACAAAAATATTAATCTCATCTATTCTCTTGATGAATCTTTACCAAAGATTATTTATTAAGAAATAGATTTTAAAATAAATATTTCAATTTTACAAAATTAACTTATATAGTAAGATTTACATTAAATTATATATTATAAAGGGTGACAATGTGAACTTGTTCGAACGGTTTTAAGCCTAATTTAATCTCACAAAATCAGAGTTTGTAAGGTGAGGATATATTTATACCGTGTGTGGGACAAGAAATTTAGTGGGTGGTCCGTTAGCAACTCGATATCGGGTGGAACAAAATGTCTAAAGTTCTAACGCTCTGATACCATGTTAGAATGAACTTTAAGCTTAATTTAACCCCACAAAATCGACTTTTAAGGTGAAGATTGCATTCACTTATATATTGTGAATTTACATTATTTCTAGTCGATATGAGACTTTCAACACCATCTTAAAATAAACTTAAAATCTAACACAACTCTACAATACGTTGTAAATCTATCTTATCTTTATCTTTATTCCATATACGATTTCCGATGCCATCAAATATAATATTAAGCACCTAATAATCACTATAATTGAGCGAATCATAATGGAGATTTTTGATCTGATGAGAGCTCTACACGCATGCAGTTGTTTGTCTAAAGGTGCCAACAGTGGCAAAAGGAAGTTGAAAAGATAGAGCGTTGTGATGCATAGTTGTTTTTTGTTTGTTAATTCTTGTTCTGAAAGTTGTGTACTTGGATAATTATTTTCATTAAATACTCCATTAGACATGATGATAAAGGTTTCCAATTAAGCACAAGCGTAGCTAATCGGTGATTCTGAAGATTGTTGTTGCTCCTTCCTTATAGTCAAGAATTAATTTATGTTGTTTGATGATTTTGAAAATCATTGTCCCCATGACTTTGAAACTCAAACACTTTTTAACGTAATAACACAGGCATCATTCCTCACTCTGGTTGTGTAGGACAATTCTGTCTCTCACTGACATGTGAAACCCCAAAAGAAGATCAGTGGTTGCACACACCACCCTCACGTTACAATGACGTACCTATAACAAAGTCATTAAAAAAAAAGCGAAAAGCTTAAAGCCACTTTCGTATAATCACTTATTAGGTGCCACTACGCAGTTAAGTCCAACATGGGTAGTTGTTTTTTGTTCTACGTCAAACATTGCTACTCTACTCACCAAAATCAATCAAAACATACACACTATCTACCAAAAATGGATCCTACAATATAACTAATTAAGCTTCTTTTTTAAGTATAATTTCAATATAAAAACATCCTTTATAAAAAAAAATTTATTGAATTATTTTAGCAAATTCATCATAAAAAATATATTTTTTTTTACATCGATAACATAATTTATATTCAAATAAAACGTAAAATACAGTAATATAGTATAATTAGAGTCAATGCCGTATTTGAGGTGTTATTCACGTCTTGGTCACTGTTTTTGCAATCAACAAACAGTAATTTATGTTAAAACACAATATAGTATAATTAAAGTCAATCACCATATTTAAGGTTGTCATTGATTTTGAAATGTTATATACCTTCTTCACGCTTGGTTCATTCAACAAAGAACAGTTTGGTGAATAATGATGTTTTTAAACTAATCATCCGTACTGATTAATAAATACCAATGCAATGTTAATATTATGTTAAATATATATAATGAAATTAATGTATCAGTAACCTTATATAGAATTAGTTTTACTTGTTCTTCTTGAAGTATTAGTTATGATTAAGGATATAGAGACAATGATTATATACATAAAATCAACTTGCTTAATAAAATTGCTAACAACTCAAGCTTGAGAAATTTCAACTTGAGGACCTGTAGCGGTTAGAAGAGGCAGGTATCGTTAACTTTTTGGAACCTATACATGGTAGAAAATATTAATATAATGGAAAATTATTTAAACCTAATTCAGTCTTATTACATTAAGTTAGTGTAAGGTAAAGTTTGTTTTATTTATATAATATAAATTGATCTTGATTAATGTGTGATTTGTAAAAGATATTGAAGATGTCAAATGAAACAGTTATTGAAAGTCTAATAACTAGTGATATTGATATAGATTTAAATGTTGACTAAGATAGATTTTTAATAACTCTGATAAAAAAAATCTAATATCATATTAAAATTATATTATATATATAAAGATAAGTAAAATTTAGTTTTACTTAATTTCTGTTATAAGTAAGTTTTAAGTCTAACTCAACCTCACAAAACCGACTTCTAACATGGTATCAGAGTCAAGTTAGAGTTTATCCTAGTAAGCTTTCTTGGACATTTTGTTTCACCCGATTTCGAGCCCCTAACGGACCACCCACTAATTTCTAGTCCCACGCACGAGATGAACATACCTCGGCGTGAGGGGTGTGTTGGAAGTCCCACATCAACTAGAAATCAGGCCAATTCATAATATATAAGTGGGTGCAATCCTCACCTTAGAAGCTGATTTTGTTGGATTGAGTTAGGCTTAAAATTCACTTCTAACCATTTCAATCAACTGCTTCGGTAAAATGAAGTTTGTCCCACTAATATACTCAATTTTATCTTTGACCAATAACACAATTATTGGTGTTTTGAAAAATACAAATTAAAGCAATGTATACATGGAAGGAAATCAACAAATAATTACAAAAGAAGTTGTTAGTCGATATATAGGCAATAGAAGATTGAATTCAACGATTCAAAAAAGCTAATATTTGCCAAGTCCATAAAAAATTGTGATAATAAGTGACCTTGAGGAAACCTCAAATTGAGATAGTCATGTTTGCAGTCAAACATGTTACGACAATTGCGTGTTCTTGGGAAATTGAATTTCAATCTCAAGTTTATTAATATTATTAGTTCAATTTTGGGTATAAGAGACTTTGTTATTATACTTGACTTTTCTGTCATAATTTACCCTTTAAAGGTATCTCTATTATTATGATTTTCAATGTTAATTAAGTAAAACAACATTTTCTATATATTTAGAATGAATCTCCTTATTTAGAGTAAGAGAAATATTTTTGTGTTTGGCAAGTTATTTATAGGATCAAATTTAAATTAATGTAATATTCAACTTAAAAACATTTTGTTGGAACTTTTTTTTTACTCAATCTAACGTAACACACTAATACCCTTCTGATTGAGTTTAGTAAAATTTAGTTACAAATTTTAAAAATCATTATTATGTTAAAGCTTGTAACTTTTAAATATTGCTTACAATTTTTTTGATATACATTTTACAAAATACAGTATATAATTATTGCAAATAAAACCAAAAAAATTTATAACTAAACTTAAACATAAAAAGTAAAACAAATGACTAATTTGTTAAATAATAAACATTTTAATAATAATTTTAATTAAATCGGTTATATTTCATATTTAACAAACACTTACTCACTCCTTACTGTAAAAGTTTGAATCGGTTATTTGACTTAATCATATAAAAGTTAAACTTAGATTGAAGTAAATCCTCAAATTATAATAAATTTTCGCAATTATTTTGACATATATATGATTGAACAGTTTTATTATATACATCACAAAAGTCGAACATTATTTAATAATTAAAGTTTAGAAAAAATTTAAATACATCTTTTAACTCATTAAGATGTGTTGTTATGTTATATATATATATATATATATATATATATATATATATATATATATATATATATATATATATATAAAAATATATATATATATAAAGAGAAAAATATATATCTTTTGTTGTTTGTGATATATTATT
>Ga0099822_1002728_pt1 | contig 22167 bp, 7 predicted proteins | sample CowpeawhiteBW_FD_76839 | JGI IMG/M metagenome (GOLD analysis project Ga0099822, IMG submission 76839) | Root nodule microbial communities of legume samples collected from California USA - Cow pea white BW | ecosystem: Host-associated > Plants > Roots > Nodule | place: USA: California | collected... | reverse complement strand
TATATATATATATATATATATATATATATATATATATATATATATATATATATTAATTTTTCATATTTTCAGAGGACGTAAATTTTGACTTAAAATATAAAAACAAACAAACAACAAATTTACATTTATTGTCTTTGCAACGTATGTAAATTTATGTCTTTATATATGGACCAAACATAAATTTACATATGATATTTCTTATGTCTGAGTTGTAACAAACATAAAAAGTAAAAAATAGTATACATAAAAAGCATTTTTTTTAGTGAAATAAACCATATTTAAGTAGGAAATATGGAATGAGAAGAAACTTATACAACAAATTAACCGCTTGTCATAGTAATGGAAGAAAATAATGATGAAATCCTTTAACTTTTCTTTTCGGATATGAAATTTCAGTAAAAGATTGTGCCTCTTAGTTGGTTAGAAAAGTGTATGAAAGAATTTATGCCGAAGCTAACAAAATATAGCAGAAAAATAACTACAGCAGAAAGTTTAAAATAACTCGAAACTTTAATCTATGGGTCCATGCAAAATACAAAATATTTCTTGTATTGGAAGGAAACGTAAACAAAAACAAATTCTGAACTAATTTAAAATATTCACCCCTTTTTCATGGCCTTCCAACTCACAATACACTGTGTTCTTTTTTTTATTGTGTGTGAAGAACAAAAATTAGGTGAAGTATCGAAGATTCTCTGTCAAAGAAAACCCTAAAGTAACATCGGTTAGTTAACAAATGAATACAATACAAGTTAAATCGTAAAATGTCTTCCTTTTCAACCATAATATATAAATCACAAAATGTCTTCTTTTTCAAGCTTAATAATATATAAATCATAAAATGTCAATGTCTCTTTTTGTTATCACCTTTCAATTTGACCTTTTTCCAATGTGCTTTATCTATTTACTCTTCTAAACAATAAGTTCACACGATCCACCACTGTACCATATTAAACTATTCTCACCACTAATACAAATGATGCAATGCATGTTCAGAATCTCGTACACCAAAACATATATATATATATATAGTCCACTGTCTCTGTTCCACGTGGTTTAGGATTCTTACATACGACTCTTTCAATCTTCAAACCTAAGTTTCTGACGAACTCAGAAAACATGTTCGTTGTTGAAGCTATAAAAAATTAGATAGATGCATATATATGTTTCAAACTTTCCAACCATTGTGTCTCTAAATTTTCTTGTTCTTGGTTTTGCAGCAATGGTCCAAATTGAACGTAATGAAAAGAATGTTAGGAATGAAGGTGCGGGGAAAATTACGTAGAAGAGTGGGTCAATCACGTTGTAACCAGCAGGTCCTCGTCAAGACCAAAAATAAGACCAAACACCTCTTCGTCTCAATCTTATCCATACTTGTCTTTCCCGTGTAATGTACAGGAAACTTCAGCATCATCAATGCAACAAACAAACTTTTATTTTCAAACTATTGATGCACTTTACTTTTGCTTCCATTGTTTGTTTATGATGCTTTTCTTTGGCTGTAAAATCTTTAATCTAAGTTCACTCTTAATCAACTATAGATGATGTTTCATTTATTCATATATTTTTAAAGAATTTGAAACTTTATTTAAATAATTTATTAGAAGTGGGTTTTAAACCTAATTCAACCCTACAAAACTGACTTGTAAGATGAGGTTTGTACCTCACTTATATACTATGAAATTGTCTTATCTCTAGTCGACGTGAGACTTCCAATACACCCCATCAGGCCGAAGTATATACATTTTGTGCGTGAGACTAAAAATTAATAGATGGTTCGTTAGCGACATGATAGCAGATGGAACAGAATGTCCAAAAAATCTTGCTAGGATAGGTTTTTTTTTTTTTTAAACAATAGTTCTGATACCATATCAGATATGTATAAGCAATGAAAAGAAAAAATATTAACAAGAAGTATTTGATGAAAACAACTCAATGAAAGCTTGCTTCTTGATTTATTAGAACCTTATTCAATATATAGAGTATAATGTCCAATCATATAAAAGGAAAAGTAAAACCTAATAAAATAGAATATTTAATAATAATAAAAGAGAATCAAATATATGATATTTCTATCCATATAAATAATAACAGAAGATATATAATATCTTTATCAGAATTAGAATTTACGTATACCTGAATTCATGTTTTTCATTAATCATATCTAATAATAAGAATATTTAAAAAAATGTATGAATGGCTGTTGGTTGTAGATGTGAACCAGTTTAGGGATAGATTTTCACATGGAATGGTAGTATTTGATTATTTGTCAAAAGAATAAAATTTTATTGTTCCACTTGTATAAAAGTAATCCTCAATTTTGCATTCATAAAACTATATTTTTTTTCTTTTTACACTATTTTATATCCACAGTTTAAATCCAATGTTTTCTTTTGATCATTTATTCGATTTGGTGAGTTTGATCAAACTAATAGGTTCAATTAAAATATTTCAGTCAGATCAGATAGATCAACGTGAGGTTCAGATTTCTATTATATTAACTATAATTTTAAATAGTAATAAAATATTCTCAATCGCTTTTATTTAATAAAAAATATGTTTTAGGTATACTTAGTTTAAAAAAAACATATACATAGATCAATGTGTTAGTTTAAATACTAAACCTTGTAGATACAATAATATTAAATATATATATAGAGAGAGAGATTTTGTTCATAGAAAATTTATAAATCCACCTCAGAAATATTATAATGTCGTATTAGACCAATGAATTTATAAATATGTTATCGTCAAAGTTTGTTGCAAAGTATATAATTATACACATGTTTACAATGGTTTATTTTGAATAGTATTTTAATTGAACTATAACCGTAAAGGTTTAATCTATTTGTTTTTCACAATGTTTTATATTTAATTAGTTAAAGTGTACATAATGGATACGAATATAAGCTTTTAGATACCTAATAAATATAGATATAACAATTATTAAATTTATTTAAAAAACATTAAAATTATTATGCATGTGTGAATTCAAATACAAATAATAATTTCATATACTCATATGTTATTCAATACACATTCTATCCTCTTTGATCTCTCCTTTATAATAACCAACATGTTTTAAAAGTAAATAACATTCAAACACGTGACAATACCACTTAGAATGTTATAACATATAGATAACTTGCAAGAATATTGAATAATCTAAACATTGTCAATAACTTAAAATCCAATATATTTTCCAATCAATACTTAACATATAACAATTAATTTTAATCAACTTTTTCATAATTACATTTCTTTTTAAAATCATTTAAGAATAATTTTTTAATTTTGCATACAAAAATATATAATGTAAAAATTTCTTATTTTTTAAAATATTGGTTTTATGGTTGGATTCCAATTATGAATAACTTTTTAATTGACGGATTTTTAATAATTGGATTGAATTAAATTGGATTTTTAACAAAATTTTGTAATATAAACAGAAAAGAGTAATGACTTATATATTACGAAAATACATGGACATTGAATTTATTTATGAAAAACTATCATTGTTATTCAACATATAAACTAATTCGAGATCAATCATGTATGATAATAGCGAGACAAAACTTTTCTTCTAACTTCCTAATCTGATTACATTTTTACGAACTGTAATATAATTTATTTAAGGATTTTAATCAATTTTTAAGTTCTATATTCTAACTTTTCTTCTATTTTTAGCAATTTACTAAAAGTATGAAAAGGATATAAGAATTCTTTTTAAAACATACGGACCTTTTATTAAATTGTTAGAGAGACGAAATTAAGAACAAACCAATGAATATATAGATATTAGTTGCAATACCTAATATAGAAAATATAGTTGAAAGTAAACGAAGAATGAAATTTTTGAATAGTTCATAAATAGGTATAAAATAATTATTTTTTATTTTTAAAAAAACTATTTCTACAATTTAAAACTTATCATTCATCATTTTTACGATCAGTCTAAATCTTTTAAAAGACAACATAGAATAGATTAGGATAAATTTATCCAGATTTTAGTATAAGTTGAAGTTTTTGAAAAATCTTTTTTCTTGAGTTTGGAAGATTTTCAAGTTTTGGAGTTGTTTTCCTTGCTAAGCAAGCTATCAAGAGTAGGAGGCAAATAACTTGCATCTATTTAATTATTTGATTAAGATGATTTGGAATTGGTGTTGAATATTATGATTAAACAAACAGATTTATTGATAGATAAGTTAATTTATAATCACAAAAATTTCTCAATAAATAAATATTAGTGATAGACAAAAATTTACTAGAAGATATATTTGTCAGTAAATATTATAATTTGATTCTTTTTTTTCTTCACTTTATATTCTTCTTCTTTCTTTTTTTTTCCTCTTTTCTTTAACCTCTCTTCTTCGGCTCCTTTTCCATTTCTAATCATGTTCTTGTTGTTGTCGTGACCTATATCACTATTCTTGTCACCTGGAGCTTCTCTTCCTATTCCTCTTTCTCCTCATCTTCTTCCTTTTTCTCATCATTCTCTTTTTATTTTCTCTTTTTTTCTTATTCTTTTTACTCATCTCCAATTAATTTATAACAAATATTTGTACAGATTTAACAGGAAAATTAACATTAATAACTAATAGAATTATTGGAAAATATTAAAAAAATATATTTACAAACGAATTTACCAACACATTTTAAAAAAGAATCAATTATCAATGAATTTACAAAAGCTCATTATTGATAAATTTACCGATGAATTTAGACAAAAATAAATCATTACCAACAAATTTTATCATGACATGATCAAAGCTAAAGCTAAAAGTAGAAACTTTTGTATCTATTTTACTAACAAAAATCACCGATTAAAATATATGTAGATAATAGACAATATAAATCATCGACAAATTCATTATTGATAAACGTTTTCATTGATAATAAAATTATAATTTACTAACGGGTTTTACCGGTGAAAATATCCATCACAATTAAAATTTCAAAATTTGTCAATAAAACTAGTCCATAAATTTTCTTTTACGGACAATTTTTTTCTATCAATATAATTTTTCTAGTAATTGTGCTTTTCATATTGTGTCCTTTTGCCAACATATTTCTCGATAGATTTAAAAAAAATTGTTACAACGGATTTATCATATGTTTAAATGAAAAATCAGTTACAAATGGGTTAAAAAAATCAACTATCCATAAATTTACCAGCAAATTTTATCTTGAAACGGTCAAAACTCAAAATGAAAACATTTTCAAACATTTTACCGATAGAAAAATTATATATAATGAAAATTCTAATTGAGGAATTTTACCAATAGATCCAATGCCAGCGGATATTTCTATTTGTAATAAAAGTTCTAATATTTATCCATTATAAACGGATATTTCAAACTATAATTAAAAATTTAAATTAGTTTGTAAGATTTTGTCGATAATTTAATAATTTTTTGTTTATGTAATTGATTTGATATGTCTACAAATATAAAGTATTAGGCTTGTTAATTATGTGAACTACTTGTCTTATGTTAGGTTTAACTTATTTTAAGTGTTGGTTGGTCAAAGTTGAACTGAATTAGCATTTTTTCAATTTTGAACGGAAAATTATTTACCGTTAAACATGTTATTAAAATTGACGATTTTGAGTTATGCAACTTTAATGTGTTTGTCGTTGTTTTCTAAATTTTCATACATCTAGCTTTTAAGTTGGAGTGACCACTCAAGTGACATTCAAAGGATGCTCATCATTATATGGTTAAAGCATTGTCACTTAAGTGTAGGGATGATAAAAATATTAGTGTTCGTAGGTATTTGTGAATAAAATTTGCAGTGAATAATTAGTATTTATGGATAATAAATACTTACTTATAAACAAGTAGTGGATATCTTAATACCCGCTTATAAGTAGGTTGAGTGCGGGTATCATATTATTCATACTTGCGGTTACCGTTACCTGCAAAAACTTAAAATTAAAATTTAATTTATATTTTATTAAGTTAAATTTAATTAAAATTATATTTTATTAGATTAAATTTAATTAAATTTATATTTTTTTTCATAATTTTATATAAATTTTATTTAAATAAACTATAAAATATATATTTTAAAAATTTTGTACAAATTTCAATACAGGTTAATCTTTTACTCAGCCCACCTAGAATCCGTGGTGAGCCAGGTTGGTGAGTCAATCCATAAGTAAAGGGTCACATAAATATTTTTTATTAATTATGTTGGACTTTGTATTTGGGTTATGTTAGTTTTTTTTTTAGCCAACACATTGATAATTTGTATTTTTGCGATTTTAGTTTGTATTTGGAGTTTAGCATCATTTTGGATTGTAATGAAGTTTATTTAGGTTTTAATCAAAATTATAATTTATTTTGTTTAGACAGAAGAAAAAAATTGTATTTTTTTTAATTAAGCAAGTCAGTGAGTTAATCCGTTTCACCTATCAACCTGTGGTAGATCGAGACATGCTTAAATTTTTTTGACTTGTTAATAAATAATCGTGTTAAATTGATTTACTAAATAACTAATTCATAAGATATCGAATCGAATAGGTCTGATCATCCGTTTTAACAGTTTTAGTAATAAATACTTAATATGTGAGTTGTAAATAGTTCATGTTATCAAATCCCATAAATAAAAAATACTTAGGAATATGATTCTATACATATATCTCATTACATAAGTTTCCTCTTGAGGTGAGCACTACTCCAAGTTAAATTCACCAATAATATTTAATATCTTAAATATAATACTTTTAATAAAACAGAAGTACTAAAGTATATGCTCAAAAGTTGAAAATTGTGCATAAATAAATAATCTTATATGGTGCGAGAAGCTTCCAAATAGTAATGAGCCACGTCACGTGTTGATCTAAAAATCTTACAGGTGTTTTCACCAACTTTAACCTACACACGCAATTTTGACAATACTTCGTGGAACTGCAACGTGTCTTGTTTCTATTCGTCCAAAAGACGAGGTAGCTAATGTACTTCACCTCCTAGAAATTGTACCATGGTCTACGCCACAATTAATGCATTTTTTTATATTTATTTTACTGTTCATCTTTAATAATTTAGGTTTAAAAGTATCAAACACTAATATTTACGAAGGTACACAAGATTGGTTTATCAGAGTGAAGGGATAATTGTTGTAAACTTTTGTTTAATTTTTTAGATGAGTAACTTTAAATATCATGTATATTTTTTGTTTCGTTAAATATGTGCTCATCATTGAATATTTGGAGGAAAAGTTAAAGTAGAAAACAATTCAACGATAACGTATAAAACAGGTATATAAAAAAAAAAACAGTCAAACAAAGTGATTTACATTTACTTCTTGTAAAATTAATTCAATTTTAATTCTTTATAAATTTAAGTATTTTAATTTAAATTAATATTTATGTTTTTATTTATGGATATTTAAAACCGATATTTTTTGATTAAGTATCTGTAATTTAATTTTTTATTATGATCTTATCTCCATTTATTAAAAGATGTAATTAATTTTAATATTATTTTGTATTAATTACAAAATTTTACATATTAACATATTAAAACTAATAAACAAAACGATGAAATAAATAACGATCACAATATTCAATTAACGAAATAATTAAATTGTGAAAACTCGTTGAGAGATATAAAAATGTTACCAAAAACATTTAATAAAAATAATTAAAATATTCAAATTTATAAATATTTTAAAACTCAATTAAATTTATTTTATATATAAATATGAATAATTAAATCTGTTTCATATATAAATATGAATAGAAATCATCAAACATCAACCCATCGAGACAATAATGATTCAATGAAGCACTTAATTCGAAATAATTTGTTTCTTTTAGCTAACTATATAAAAGAACATCATTTGAATAGTGCTTTTGTTTTTTGACATTGTAAAACTGTTGTTAGAGAACTTTTAGGTCTTATAAATTGATTAAGCTAAGTGGATTAGGTTTTATAGACCATGAAATTGAACTCGTTCAAAACATTGACCTAAAGTAGCAACACATGAACCATCCATTTTATTTTAAAACCTTGCACCGATTCATTTATGTTCCTAGCTGACTCCTTTTTTGTGAATGCTGCGTCAAAATCAAAAGGCTAAAACGTTGAACCGAACCAGCGGTTTGAAGAAGACGGTCTAGAATAGCTGAACCGGTCATATTCCGGGAGAGGATGTGGACATGTGGATGGCTATGGTTGGTGTATAACAATATATAAATAAGATTTTCTTTTTTTTACACATTTTAAAATTTTAATTTTATCTTTTAAAATATAATTATTTATTAAATTTTTGAAAATTCACCGTTATTTTAAAAGTTTTTTATAAAATAGTCTATCTCTGCTTCTTTTTTTTCTCCTATTTATCAACCGTTATTCTCATCTTTTCTAATATATTTAACTTTATTTTTATTAAATATAATTTTATTTTATATATTAACTTATTAACATTATAATATTATCACCTACTAATATAATATCACATGTATTTAAAAAATTATATATATACATACACTATCGCACTAGTGTTTACGTTAGTATTGTTGATGACATTGGAGGAAATAAATAAATAAATAATAATAATAAGTATGTAAGGTTTGTCCATTGATAATATTGCGTAGTCAAAAGTGTAGTTTTCCCGTCTTGGGTGTTGTTAGGTGAAAGGATATTTGAACTTAGTTAAAACTATGTTGGTTGTTAACCTAAATTCCTTTAAGTCACTTCACAAGAAGAGTTTTTTTATAGCTAGTTTTTTACTTCTTCTTTTTTGTAATTTTAAAGATTTTTTTTTAAGTGGATAAATAATTGATAAAATTATTTTAATGGTAACAAAATTGTATATAAACCTCGAATTGATAAAATGTCATGCTTTATTATATGAGTAATTATATATATAATATGGAAAGGATTACAAAAAATAGATTTAAGCTAAGGTTTGAGTTCAATGAAAACCTAATTCTTCTGCGTTTGTTTGCAAAATTTAACTATTTAATTTTGATTATATTAGATTGAAAAAGAATTAGGTTTAATTTGGATTCAAAGTTTAAAGATGGAAGAAAAGAGGGAGAGGAGAAGGAATAGTCTTTCACTTTAAACTGAAAGTTTAGGATTTTGGAAATCCATGCAGAAAAGTATGTATGATAAATTTGAGGTTACATCCTGGGTATTACAGTCGCCAACAAACCCTTTCTTTCTATGTCACCATCCCACGAGGGAAAAAAAAAGAACGCGCAGAAAGTTAAATAAAGCATTACACAAAACACAATAAAAGCAAAATAAAGAACCTTTAATATCATTTCTTTAAACATAATTAAATGTCTCATTGGACAACAATAATACAGTACCCGTTTTCAGCCATAGGCTTTTTTCTGCTCACAAATATAATATAATTATAAATTACAAAACAAATAAATAAATAGAATTTACAATTTATTTATATATAAAAGAAAAGAAAACTTGGTAAGCAAGTTGCGGAGGATTAATAAATATTAAATATGTATTAAATAAGGCGCGGGGAGTAATACTTTTGGTGTCAGCGTGACGAAAGTTTGACGCAATGGGAACGCAATAAAATAAAGAAAATTGAATATAAAGCGAAACAGAGACAAAGTTTCCGCGTAGAGAGATGAGTCTCATATGATTTAAATTAATAAAATATTAAAAAGAAAAAGAAGAAAATTTCAATTTTTAAAGCATGAGACAGATAAGACACACCTAATTAATCGATGAAACGCCAAATTTCTGTCTAATGTTTAATACCGTTATTAATTTAAATAATAATTGGGTAAAAGAATTTTTTATTAACCATTGTTGTTATTAGTTAGGAATAAAGAACAATATGGTTTTTTAATCTTTAAGATTTCGTCCTTGAAATAAAGTAACACTTTGGTTTGGACACCTAAGCTAAAGAAAATCTCTCTCTTTTTCTTTTTTTTTTCTCTTTTTTATTACGCGATTCACACCTGATGTTCACACCACACCTCAACTTACATATATATTCTCCTCATCTTTTTCTCTCTCATCTTTTGCTTCTCTCTCTCTCTATCCTCCATAACCAAAAACACACTCTTCAATAACTTTTCTCTACATCATTCAGAGCCACCTCTTCTTCTTCTTCTTCTTCTATATTGGATTTTTGAGTCTCTTTTTCTAGTTCTGGTTTTCGTTTTCAATTTTTCATGGAGGGTCATCATCTCCATCACCATCACCATCAGCGGCAGCAGCATCAGCAACAACATCATCATCAGCAACAGCATCACCACCCTCACAACATCACAACCAGTGCTAACGTGGATGCCACAGACAGATTCCCCCAATGGAGCATCCAAGAGACAAAAGAGTTCCTCGTGATCCGTGCGGAGCTGGATCAGACTTTCATGGAGACAAAGAGGAACAAACAGCTTTGGGAAGTCATCTCCAACCGGATGAAGGAAAAGGGTTTCCATAGAAGTGCAGAACAGTGCAAGTGCAAGTGGAAAAACCTCGTTACCCGCTATAAGGTATTTTTATACCATTCATCCATTCATATCATATTAATCACATCAACTCAAATAAAACTCGTGCTCTTATATACGAATCGCATATCTTTGTCCTTTTCAATCCCACCCTTTCACGTTTTTAATTCTAATCAGTATCTGATTCACGATTCTGATTAATATCTGGTTTAAGATTACCACGTGTTCGTGATTCTGATATCGGTGTCTGGTTTAAGACTGTCACTTGCTTATTATTTACGATTTTCCAGTGAACATATACATCTATATCAGTTGGGGGTTTTCAAGAATTTAATAGAATTTCTTTGAGTGATAGTTTGATTAACAAATGTATACTTTGATTAAAAAAATGTGGTTTTTATGCATACTATGATGTTTTGTCGAATGGGTTTTGTGTAGTGATAGTACTAGTTTTTTTGTTGTTGAGATTTAAAGGGGTGTGAAGCCATAGAGCCAGAGGCGATGAGGCAGCAATTCCCGTTCTACAACGAGGTTCAAGCGATTTTCGCGTCGAGGATGCAGAGAATGTTGTGGGCGGAAGCAGAAGGAGGAGGGTCGAAGAAGAAGGTGGTGCAGCTCTCGTCGGAGGAGGAGGAGGAGGGAAACGAAGAGAGTGAGGGAGATCAGAAGGGTAGCGTGATGAAAAAGAAGAAGAAGGGGAAGATGGTAATCGGAGGAGGGAGTGGTGGTAGTAATAACAGCAACATGGAGGGTTTGAAGGAGATGATGGAGGAGTTCATGAGGCAACAGATGCAGATGGAGGCACAGTGGATGGAGGCGTTTGAGGCAAGGGAGAACGAGAGGAGGATGAAGGAGATGGAGTGGAGGCAAACCATGGAGGCATTGGAGAATGAGAGGATGATGATGGACCAGAGATGGAGAGAGAGGGAAGAGCAACGAAGGATTAGGGAAGAACTTAGGGCTGAAAAAAGAGATGCTCTAATCACAGCACTTCTCAACAAGCTCAGAAGAGAAGAGATATAGTGTATACTACCTCTAACTATACCTTTTATTGTCTTTCTTCTTCCCTTCAACCAAAGATTAATTTAAGAGGTTTGTTCTTAGAACTCTCAGTTCATATAATCTTCCTCATTAATTTACATATCCATACTTTTATACTTTTCTTCTGGTTTCCTTTACCATCTTATCATGCTCTTCATTTCAATCACCCAAAGTAATGAAAACAATCAACAAGAAAAAAAAAATGGTTCTAGGATATTCTTCTTCTTGTTTTACTTGCAAATTGCCAAATAATTGTGTTACTTTTCTTTTGGCCATGCAATATCATTGAGAGAGGACCAATGTTGATCCCAAAATGATGCTTTCATAGAGATTTATTCTTGTAGTAGGTGTAGATAGAGAGAGAAATATTATAATATATATATTTATGTATATGTATATATAATTTGCTGTTCCTAATAACTAACAACCGAAAACGGGAAAAAGATCCACAAAACATGTCACAAGATAACTCATCATAGTGTCTATCCATATATGTGGAGAAGCACAATATTTCAAGGTTTGCTTAAATGATTCACTGTACATAAAGTGATGTTTCATTCACTTTTGGTTACTATAAACAAAAAACCTTAAAAAAGGTTTTTATTATGTAGATTTATGTATGTGAATATATATGCGTGATGCCACTCTCCTTTGTTCATATCTGCATACATATTCACACAATTAATGGGTCTGAAGCTGAAGTAGGGTTTTGAATTAAGTGATGAATCGTGTTCATAAGAGTGTCGGTGCGAGCAATATACCCAGCCATGTGTCCCAGTTAGCTTTGAAAACGACGTTATGGTTCAGATTGATCTCAAAAATGAAGAGAGGTAGATATGTATGTATGTATGTATGATGATTGAATGATTATTGTGGCATCACCTCACATCATAGGTTGCTATATAGCAAGGTTGATCATATCATATATATGGGTGGTAGGATCAAAGTCTAGTGCTACTAGAGAGAAAAAAATAGAGTGAGATAATAGGAAATTGTACAAATATGTGGCGTGTGTGTGTAAGTTATGTAAACCTATTTCATTAGTTTTTCCAAAGGACTTGATTGTGTATTATTGATAGAACATATGCATAGAAAAATAAGTTTGAGCTGAATCATGATGATAATTTGTGTGTGAGATTTTGTATTGGTTATTGAGTAATTGAATTTTGCATGCAAGAGTTGATATGCCAAAAGGTTACTCATGAGATTGACCCTGTGCATGTGAGAGAGGTAGCACATCATGATGATGATGATGATGATGATGCTCATGTTAGTATGCTGAATTTCAGGCTGAGGTATGAACTTATTATGACTTTAAAGTGGTAACATTCTTTAAGCCGTGTCTTCTGTGATGAGTTGATTTTTTAATTAATAAAATAAGTTTAAAGTTAGGAAAAGGAAGATCACAGAGATCGGTGATAGAAAAGGAAGTGTTTGTTCAAAATACAAAAGCTAAGATTGCATGATAACTTTTTGTCTATAAATTTATGTGCTTGTGGTGTGTGTAGGGTATATGTTGTAGATATCTATGGATATCTTAAGACAACCTTTTATGGTCGAGTTATTTTGTATTTGGCTTTTCTTCTCAATCACATGTGTAACTAAGTTAATTATAGTCTTCAAACTTTATATTTTCATCGTTTTACAACTTTTTATGTGATCATATTTTTATTCTAGAGTTCAACCGGATTGTTAACCTATTTACACAACTTTCTTTATAAATGTTGATATAAAAAAGTTTGAAATAAAACTAATTTATTATAATCTTCATACCATATAGTTATACATGAATAATTAAAATTTGATATTAACAATCTTTTTGTAGTTATTTATATTATATATATATATATATATATATATATATATATATATATATATATATATTATTTTATATGACTACCATAGTTATTCATATAAATTAAAGTTTGTCATATATATCTCAACATTATTTTACCATCCTTTGTGTATTCTCTGAATTCAACCATAAATATAGTAGACATTATTATCAACAAATAAAAGTGTTCTTACTAAACATTTCTTTGTTAAAAAAGAACTCCTTTATATTTCCACATCACAAAGTATATATTAATTGTAGTTATTGAAAAAAGTCTCTAACATTGAACTATACAAATCAATTTAACAACATATTCTGATTTTTCTGAGATATATGTGGCAGTTTTTCCATCAATAAAGTGATGAATTTTTTAACAATTTTGTTTTAAAAATTAAACCGACAATCTATGAATAAGAAAAACGATGGACCTATTAGGGTAGATCGATTGGCTAGTAATTCATTCTTTTTTATTGTTTCAATGTGGACCACAATAATTAAATCAGCTAATTAAAATTTGTTTTATTAACTAATAAATAACGTTTTCTGCTGATCATTCCGTTATCAACTGTTCATGCTTAATTTTAATAAAGAAGTTATTTGAAATTACAAGTTTGAATGTGTCAATACCGTAATAAATCAGTTTTTTTTTTTTCTATTTTGGTTTGATTTTATCATGAAAATGAAGAACATAAATGAAATAGAAAGAGCATGGATTTGTTTCTGGATTATGTGTCTCGTCTAGATCTGCCAGGTTTAACTTTACTTTTGGAATTTGTGGGATATAATTATCCTTTTTTTTCTCTAATAATAACTATATTTCTGCTTATAGTAAAGTCCTTTTACTATAAATAAAAGCTTTTTTTCCCTATACAAGTAGTTTTATACTGAACAAGGTTTTACAGTGATTAAAGTTCAGCCAAAATTATTTCCCATGAGAGACGAACACACACATCTAAATAATGTATGAATAAAATTAATTTATTTTTACCATTGATTATATTTAATGAGATCGGTTTCTCATTTTTTAATTGTAACTTATATCAATCAAAAAATAACTTATATAAACTAATGTAATATTAAATTAATTAAATAAACAGAAGTTGAGAATATATAGAAAATGTAAACTAATTATACAAATTCTCATGCCTTCTAAATTAACAATAAAAAGACGTTACAGTCAGTTTTGTATGCGTTGTAAATGAAGGAAAATGAATTTGTCACAAAAATATTCTATTATTATTTTTACATCAATCTCTCTATTATTTATATATACGTCACGATATTATTTGATAAAACCCTTACGAAATTTCCAAATTAATGTATGCACGAAAGAAATATATAAAGAACATGCTAGGTTCAAATTGCACATACGATACCTACATATATATGCAAAAATTTATATTAAAAAAGAAAGACGAAAGAAACGTAGTGAATAAGTGTTTGAACCAATAATTCAGATGAAGAAAGTGGACAAGAAATTGTGAGTAAAACAATGATTTTGATTTATTCGAAATTGAGTTATTTTTTTGACATCCATTATTGGTGTTTGAAGCAGTGTTTGGATGCAAAAGAAGAATTGCGTTTGTGTGAGTGGCTTATATGGAATGAGATATTAGAGGAAAAGAATGTGTGGCAGTGTGCTACATGCGCACCGACACAAAAACAAACACATCCCTTCCAACACGCAAAAACGAACTTAATTACATTCACGACCACACTACTCATCATAACGTGTGTTATGTGATGTCTCTAATGTGGTGTGCCTAAGAACCTGTTCCTCTATTTTAATATTACTTCAAACTAAACGCGTTTCTGACATTTAACACTGTTACCAATGTATATTTATAAATTTATCACCGACTTCGTATCAAAACCAAAATTAAATCACTATTTTTTAACTCTTTTAATTAATTGGTTGAATTCAGCTCTTTATTTGTAAAAATCTATTTTCTATTCTTATTAGCTTTTAAGTTGGTCTTCATGTTGTAATAGTTTTTGTACGGCAAAAGTGTGAGTGTACAAACCAACGAGTTTTCAAAAGCTGTTTTTTTAGTATAATTAACATAATTTTAATATAAAATTTGACAAAAAAAAATCATTAATTTTTTTCGAGAAATTTAATAAAAATATTTAAGGTTTGATTGTGCACTGTTGGGACTTGGGAGGCACTTTAAATTGCTGACTTTTGGTTCAATTCGTTCCACAATTTCTTTCGTAGTATCAGCTATAACATGGAGGCTCCAAGTTCCAACATGCTACAAAATGTCTCTGTTTTTTTTTTTTTTCCACAATTCATGGCTGGTTACAGTCAATAACCATTCACAGAGTCAATTAGAGAGGTGATGAAACTTGAATATTATGAGACAAGAGTCAACTCGAAGAACATGGGTTCCAAAGTTAAAAAAACTTTTACCGACATAGATAAGTTTAATAAATAATAAATTTAATTAAAATAAAAATAATTTCTAGAATAAAATTTATAGATTTAGTTAATAATATAATTTTGGTACTCAATATTTGATTCATTATAAATTTATATATATTTTTAACTCTATTAAGTTTTTATTTTGTAGAATGATTTAATATACTTTTTTTTATAGAAAATATCACGTATCAAAATCTTAATTTCTATATTACATATCATAATTTGAGTTCTATTTAACAACTCCTATAATTTTAACACTAACACGTGATATTTTTAAATGATGTAAATATTAATTTAATAGAAAAGACGTATGAAATCTTTTTTATTTAAAATAAGAATTTGATTGAGTTTTTCTAAAACAACAATAAGGATTGTAAAAAAAGAATACATAAATCAAAATGAACGAAATATTTAAATTAAAGACTAAATTATTAATTAAATCAAATTTATGTATAGTTGTATATTGTAAATTTATCTTATTTTTAGTTTATGCTAGATCTCCAACAAACAAAGTATTTGGTAATAATTTGAATTTCTTCCTTATATTATCGTATTTTTTTAAATATAAATTCAATATTTTATATTAAAAATCTTATATGAATTAAAAATCAAAATTACGTTATAATAAATAAATGAATATGGATAATATTTAAAGATGACTCTTCGAAAGGAGAAATAACCTAAAATCTTCTGCTAATATAATTTGATGATGATAATTTAATGGTAATTGAATTTGTGTTTTTGGATGGAAGAATTAAGTTAAGCACATTAATTATTTGTCCTTTTCTTGTGTTTGTTCTCCCCACTGCTCTGTTATTTTGTGACTGTAATGATGAAACACTCGGCATTTATTGTCTGATTATGGTAAGCTTAATTAAATTAGCTAGAAACGTGTGAGATAGAGCTATGTTTTGTCCCAACTCATTGTGTAATCACTAAATAGATTGAAAAATTAAATTAAATTGGTCTTTGTCATGTGATACTTGATATAGGTTGGAGATCTTATTCCGTTTAGACATGATAGAAATCTAATATATACATAAGCAAATGGGTATGTTTCTCTAAATTTAAAATAAGTAAATAATAATATATAATTTATCTAAAAAAAAGAAAAAAAATACATTTTAAAATAAATAAAAACATTACAGTAAACATTCGTTTAAATTTATACATATTCAAATTTACATTCCATCTATATATATATATATTTATTTATTTATTTATTTGGTGCATGATCCACATAGCTTTTCTCAAATGGACAAAAAAATATTTTTAGATTTTAAAAACATTTTGGAGGTGTAAAAAGAAATCGCAGATTTTTTTCTTGTATAGATAGACATGAGTACATAAAAGTGACTAACCATACTCAAATAAATCTGAAAAGAAATAGATATAAAAGAAAATAGAATTAGATTGGATTCCGCGAACAGATAATATTAAATAAATAAAATGATAAAATAAACAATAATGGTTGAATTTAAATGATATATTATAATTTTGTATATTATCTAACACAATCCAAAATCAAATAATAGATTATAATTTGTGTGAATATCTAACTTAAATCGAAAATTAAACTTTCATATTTATAAATTTATGAATATATAAATATATTTTAAATTTTAAATAACCTAAACAATCCACTCAAATTAACCTGTAACCCCAATAATATATATCGATCCTATACTACAGCAAAATAGTTAAATATAAAAAAAAATAAAATGTTTAAATTATGAGATTAGAAGTTTCCATAATATCTTTGTTTTAATTTCTTTTCATTTAAAAAAATTTATAAATAGTGATCAATTTTAGTGATCAATAATTATTAGTAACTATAATAATCAATTTAGATATCAATTTATAAAATTAAAAATTTTTGTTACTAAAATAGTCACTATTATGAATAAAAAAATATAATTAATCACTAAATTGGTCTTTAAACTTAGCTACCTAGGTTTTAGCTGCTAAAATGAATTGATTTCTGAATTAGAATCTAATTAATTAGTGACCAATTATAATTTTTTATTTATAATAGTGACTATTTTAATAATCAATAATTTTTAATTTTGTAAATTTATATATTAAATTGATCATTATAGTGACTAACTATTTTTAGTTTTCTAAAATTAGTTTATAATTAAAGATTTTTTTGTAGTATTTATTAGTCAACCTTTAATGAATTTCTCTAGTTTTAGACTTTAGTATTCTCGAAAAAAACCTAAAAGTCTCAGATGATACACATTCGATTTCAATAATAAAAAATCAGTATGATTAAATTCCAAAACTTATATTTAATTTGTTCAAAATATAATATATTCAAAAACAACGAAATAAAAAATATTTATTAAATGTCATTTTAATAAATATAATCAACAAGAAAGAAGAGATAGAGAAAGAAAAAGTGAAAAAAAGAAGTAAAGAAGAAGAATCAATAGCGGTATTTATCAACAAATTTAAGAATATTTGTAATTATTGACAATTTTCATGATTTGTCAATAAAATTTATCGGTAATCATTTTACCAAAAGATTTTAATAACTTGTTAATAAATTTAAATCATCAACAAATTTTTGTTATTATCAAAGGATTGTGTTTGTCAGTAATATGCGATTTCCTTACTGTTATCTAACTATTAAGAACGATTTATTTATTGAATTGAAGTAATAATATATTATATTAAAAATTGTGTGAAATATGTTATGTAAAAGTGATTTTTAAAGAGTAATTAAGTTGTTCGTCTTCAAAGTGATTTTTTGGACTTGTTTTAGTATTGAATATGTATATTTTGTTTTAGAAGATTTAAAGGTAAGTTTGATCGAAAGACTATCTTATTTTGATTTTAAAACTAAGAGAGCTAAAATTTATTGATATGATTGTGAATATGTTTTGGTGAATTTTGCATAGTTATTAGATCTAATTGATGAGAATTTGCTCGACGAATCTTATAGAGAGATTCAAAATTAATCTCATACGAACTTCACCTAATGAATTTTTATTTCCCAGTAGATTTGATAAATTCTCAATGAATGACCCAATCAATATCAATTTGATAGCAATAAAATAATTTTTTCACTCGGCCAATTACATCTTACGAAACAAATATACATTTTTTTAAGATATGCTTGATTGGAGTTATATGATTTGAAATGATTAATTTACGTAGATAAATTGAACATGAATATTAGGATAAAATTATGTTAATTAGTGTATGTTATATCGGATTATCGTGGTCACACAACGGTAACAAATTTATGTTGTAACTTTTAATTTATTTGTGAGAAAAATTTGAATTATAAATGTGACCATAATTATATATAAAAAACATAATATCTTTTTGTTTGAGAAATTTTTTTCATTTCACAAATATTTAAAATTTTATAATTACAAAAAATTGTAAAAGCAAATAAAAAATAGTTAGTTTGAATCAATTTGAATTTTATATTAAAATCTATTTTTTTATATTTAATTATGATGACTTTTTAATATAAAAAAAAAATCAAACCATGAGACGTATAATATATCCTCGAAAAGTTTAGATTTATTTTATTTTTGTTAATATTTTTTTTTCACGTTTGACCTTTTTTCTCTTTTAGCCCTGTTTTTTATTTATTTATTTTTTATGGTCTCTGTTTCTTTGATTTGCAGTTCGGGTTGTTTCCTGGATACTGATATCATTGAACCAATATGTGGACTTTTTTCGAAGTAAGTGAAATATATTAGTGGGTTTAGGTAGAAGGGTTGACTATTCTAAAAATATTAAATTCACAATTCTTGCACTTCTATATAACATGATCCTTCAACTTATTTATACGTGGGTAACATTTTGACCTTCTTCATCGATTTTCCATGATTATATGATAATATAGCATTTTATTTGTAATCAATATTGATGAAATATAGATATTGATGGTAACTGCGTTCTTCACTCTCCATGCATATAGTTCACACACTTTGTAACCCCTAATCGAGGGCACACTTAGGATGTCAAAGAAGATCGCAAGCATCTATTCACGGATAAATTCGTAATAAGTAAAAAATTGATATTATAAATAAATATTAATAGATAATAGGTATCAGTAATTTTTATACTCACTTGTTAATAAGGCGGGTAGAAATATTATAATATTCGTATTTGTAGATACTCATATCCGCTATACTCTAATTTAAATTAATTTTAATCATTATTAAAATATTAACACATTAATTTTTTGGTTATTTTTTATCAATTGATTTTAAAATACAATTTTTTTTTCTTTGTAAATTGTCATTCAATATTATTTAAATGAGTTATTTTGAACTTTGTTTAAAATTTATGAATGTTATATATTATATTTTATTTGAATTGAATTTTTTTAACTTCGATGCATACTTTAAATAATTTAATGTCACGTGTATAAACTAAATTTCATTTGACAAGTGATGAAAGGAACTATGATTGTGCTATATTCATAAAATGGTTTGTTTTTATGGGGAAGATTTGAAATTATTTGATAAAGCAAAAAGATTGTGTATAGATACACTTTAATAGAGCCCATTCATAGAAAAAAAGAACTACTTTATATATATCAACAATATTCTATATTAATTTGTCACGACATGTACAATCAAGTATATCATACATTTATAAAAATGTGTTGTTAAGGTAGGAACTTGATAATAAGTGTATGGAAAAATCTTCAATAAAGAACATTATCGATTTTATTTCCAAAAGGCACCCTAATAATAAAGAAATAAGATAAAAATAAAGAACACAAGAATAGATCCAAAATCAAAGGAAAACCATGACCATCAAACAATAACATTATGTGAAAATTTGTACAACACATAAACTATCCTTTCATGCCCTTTGACGTATTAGAAAAGTCAAATACAAGTTTAAAATGTTTTTAATTGTGACAAGGAATACCATGGACTTAAAGATCATTATATAGTCGCTAACACTCACTCCCTCAATTATCCTAGGTGATGTGGAACTTGACGTATTATTTTCATCAGTCTAACATTCTTTATCCTAATTAAAATAAACACATCTTCATGGCCTATACCAGCAATCATACTCCACCATGAAGAGTATCACTTGAAATCAAATCGTCAAGAGAATTTTCACTTGGAACCAAACCATCCCATGAATTTCTAGCTGTAATCAAACCATCCCAAGAATTTTCAAACACCCTACATCAATGCTAACCAATTTCCGTGTATAATCACTACACCCTTAGCTAATGTCCGTGCATAAATACCATACATCTTGCATCGATGCTAACCAATGTCCATGCGTAATCCCTATCCTAACACTCACAATTTGCTCAACCAGATGTCACCACGTGTCACGATTCCTCTACTTTCAAGTTCTACCAATCAGTAGATGTCAATGCTACAATCCTCCACTTACAGATTTGACCAACCATGAACTACCATGTTAGCATCTCTTCCTCAAGCAGGTATGAAAAACACATAACCAATCTTCGTCTTCTTTGCACAGCCACCGCAGGACACCATAAACCACCAGACAACTAGTATAGGACACCACAAACCTCCGCACATTTTTCTTCACCGTCACACTAGTGTCCATGCAAACTCAGATATGCAAGTGAGCCACACGACCACCAACAACGACCTTCTCTGTAGATCCAAGAGCATCTCACCACACGCAAACTCCATTATAGATCAATGCGACTCACGATCCTTGCACCTCCATGAACCCAACTGCAAATTTATTGCGCCAACACTATGCAGACAATGATCCTTCCATCAAATTTCTCATTACAACTTCAACAAACAATGATATTTTCTAACAAGGAATTAATCTTTTTTAATGTGGAAGATCAAACTAAGTTGCAACCATAGAGCATACTGAGAAAAAATTCTACCAAAACATAGCTCTAATACCACTTATTGAAAAAAAAATGTATCTTCAATTAAGAATATTATGGTGTTTTCCCCAAAATTCATCATATTATCAGAAAAATAAGATAAAAAACAAGGAACACACGAATATAATGTGTAAACCCCAAAATCGAAGAAAAAACACAATCACCATGATAAAGAATCTTCAAGTGAGACAAATTTGAGGACAAATTCTCTTTAAGAAGGAGGGTATGATAGAAGTTTATTTCCTAAACTTTAAGTAATACGAATTTGAGGACAAATTCTTTTCAAGAAGGAGGGAATGATAGAGGACTATCCCAAGATTCCATACAAGAAGAACTTGAAGATAAACTTTTGGATTTTCTTTTAGAAATTAGTTATGTTTAATGTTTTTGGGTTTTGAGCTTTCTTTTATAATTAGTTTATGCTTTTATGTTTTGGACTTGGGCCTTCTTGTAGGGTTTGCAGGTTTGCTTAAACTTATGTGCCTATAAATAAAGGTACTAAAAACTGATGTAGACACTTTTAGTCATATATTGAATTTGATTTCATTAAAGAGAGGGTT
>Ga0099822_1002722_pt1 | contig 22183 bp, 6 predicted proteins | sample CowpeawhiteBW_FD_76839 | JGI IMG/M metagenome (GOLD analysis project Ga0099822, IMG submission 76839) | Root nodule microbial communities of legume samples collected from California USA - Cow pea white BW | ecosystem: Host-associated > Plants > Roots > Nodule | place: USA: California | collected... | reverse complement strand
TTTTTTTTTTTTTTTTTTTTTTTTTTATTTTTTTTTTTTTTTTTTTTTTTTATATTAAATTTTTGTTTTTTTTATATATATATATATATATATATATATATATATATATATATATATATTCTGTTAAGATAAACAATTGAAAAAAAAAACTTTGTATTATTTTCTACTTTCTACTATTAACTTAGTTTTTGTTTCAAGATATAGGATATCTTCGAGAATGAAAAGGAAAAGACCGAAAAATTCTTAAAAGACGAAGGCAAAACTCTCAACCAAAAGGTCGAAGTTGGTTTTAAAAAGATTTGGCTTTTCAAATGATTGATTTTTATTATTTTAGGATGGAGTTTTATTTGGTTATTTTTGTTACTCCATTCTTTATTCATTCTTTATTTATGGGCATGTGTTAGTTTTGTTATTGCTATCAATTTTTGCAATTTTTACCTTTTCTTTTTTAGTTTTTGGGTAACCAATTCCAAACAATAAACTCAAGTCTAACCGAACACGACAGACCTGGAAAGAATAGGTTCAACAAAGCCACTATGGAGGCTAGAGAGGAAAGTGTAAAATGGTGTTTTGAGAACTAAAAGACCAAAAAGTTGAGACCACTGGTACTATGCTAGTACTATATTGACTGATGAATCTTCAAAAGTGAAAATGATTCTTTGTCGAAACTTTAATATCGTTTGGTCCATGTACTTTGAAAATATTGGTTTTGGTCCCTATTTTTTGCTTTTATAAACTAAACATTCTTGAATAAAAAATTATAATTGGTTTGTGAAATAGAATTTAAATTGGTTTTTAACATTAGCTACAGTAGGTTTTAGATATTTACTATTGTTGATTCTAAATTAGTCTTTCATTTTAAATTAGAGACTCTTTTAGACACTAATTTTTTAGTAGTTAACTTTGGTAACTAATGTTAGAGACCATTTTAGACTTTATTTCACAAATGGTTTATAATTTTTTATTTATTACAGATTATTTAGATACTAATAATTTATAGTTTATAAAGTGGTATCTAAATTAGTTAACATAGTAACTAGTTATTTTTTTTTCTTTAAAATTGATTGTTGTTTAATGATTTTATTGTAGTATTCAATGTGTTACGAAAATTCAACATATTAATGTGCTTGTTTTTGAATTTTGTGGATTAATTTCATGGAATCTTCAATCTAAGTGGTTGCCTTTTCTTTTAGTCCCATTGGAATCTTCATGGAATGCCTTTGTGTTGGGTAAAAAACCTACTTTTTATGATTTTAAGTTGAATAAAAATCATGTTTACTTTGATCCGACCTATCTTCTAATTCACAAGTAGGATTCTATCAAAAAACATTTACAAATCAATTTTGATCTACGTCTCACTTAAAAAAAAAGAACTTTTTAAAACTGATTTATTCATCAAATGTTAAGTATGTATATTTGTTGCAAATAATAATATATAGAAAAAATGGATTATGGCACGATTCTATTGCCTCTTCACAAATAAACATATCTTTATATGTTTGACAATGAAATATCCGCACCCTTTTTGAAAAGAATATATGTATTTATTAGGTTAAATGCGAATATAAGACATACTCGTCGGAGGAAAAAAATACTGAGAATAACTACCACTTAATTCACTTATCCTATGGAAATTTTTAAATAAAACTGAAAATCTATGATATCAATAATTTAAATTTTTTTTTTAACTTCTACTTAATTTAATTACGTATCTTTATATGAAAGGATAAAGCTAGTATGTTTCCACAAAAAAAAATATTAATGCGAATATATATTGGGAAAACAAGAAATTAGTATTCTTATGTGAAAGCTTTAAAACTATTATTTAACCAAAAGTTTTGCTTTGTACGGAGGAATCGAGGTTAGATGAAAATAGTAGACATTGAGTAAGGGTTCTACCAAGTACACATTCTTAAACCTCTTTCCTCGTAATATTAAAATCTTTGAGTGCAAGTTTGATTGAAATTAGTCTTAGAGAAATAATTAGTTAATTTTAAAAATCTAAAATATTAATAAAAATAAACAATCATTCCTTTAAAATAAACTGAAAGAGTGCATTTGAAGGACCTGGGAAAAACGTTGAATCATGGACACTGGTTTTCAAAACAAAAGCCCTATGATTCAAATATGATTTGAGAATGAATCTTCTCGTATACCAGACAAGTCCATTTCTGGTCCTGCACCGATTTCGTTCCAGAAAGTCATAAACCAACCTCCAAGAACTTATATCAGTTCCAAAGTGTATGCAACATAATAATTAAATTGTAAATTGTCCTATTCTCAAATATTTCTAAATATCAATGAGTCAGCCACTGAATTCTAAGTATTAGTTTGGTTCAGCACATAAAATATACTAAGTGAATATTAACATTCACATCAAAACACAACCATGATTGATGTCATAAGTAATAAGGATGGAATGGTCAAAACCAATGCATCAGACTGCTGCCCCATCCACAGAACTTGTTACTTTTTTTTTTCTGCCACGCTTTCCTATTATACCTTTTTGTGGCTTCCGAGGCAAAATCTTGAGGCGGTAACTAACAAGTGAAGGTCCGAATATGCTATATTTTCCAGCACTACTAAAAGCAGCTTCTGCATCAGAACGTTTTAGGAAGACCACTCTGGCACGGTTAGTTCTCTCTAGCAGTTCAGTCTTTGATCGAATCAGTGGCCCAAAGCGGCCAAAAATCTTGTTGAGATCTGTTGTTGAAGGAACAGAATCCAAGTTTGAAAATTTCAGAGTTAGAGCGGTGGGGGAGAAGCCCGGGGTAGAACTCTCGTCCAAATGTTCTGCAGGCTTAGAAGATTCTGATCCAAATTTTCTATCAGTATCTTGCTGGTTAAAACTCAAATCTCTAGTAATTTCAGCAGATGGTGGCAACTTCAAACAGATAGGGTTAGCCTCACTTAGAGTCTCAGGCAGAAAAATGGCTCTCTCATTCTGGTATTTTGTCAATGATTGCTTTTCAGGAATGCTTTCAATTATTCTATCAGTCCAATAAGAATCAATGCAAGGCTCAGATGTCACAGTAGCCAATGCTCCCATGGAGGTTGTTCCAGTCTCATCACCATGCATTTCTTCACACAACATTTTTTGTTCCAGGGAAGCAGAATATTCAAGGCTAATGGAATTTCTAAATTCTGCAAAAAACTGCACTAAGTGACTGGAAAAACTTTGTCCAGTTGGATTCTTGGCGGCCAAGAAGAGTTGGGACGTAATCTCACTTACAGATGCATGCTGTAATTGGTTGAACTTTCTATTTTGGGAATTATGCAAATAATCTTCCGAAGCATTGTAAGCTGCTTTCCTTTTCCTACCCCGACGCCGTGGAACTGACTTAGTTTTCTGTTCTGATGTGTGTTCAACATTTGAAATATATAACCTCCTTTCAGACATCAAATCTGACATAAGTTTATGTTTCTTACCACGGCGCTTGCTATGCCCAGAGATGTGCTTGCACTCCTCTAGTGAAAGGCCAACATGGGTTTGATAATCCCATTGCTCTTTCCCACTCATGAGTAGGGTTTCCATATCATTATCATATAACCCTCCAAGTACTGTGAACTCAGGCAGTTGAGAATAACCCTTTGAGCGATAAAAGGCCAACAATTGGGCATGTGCAACTACAAAATCCAGTCTATCAGATCCAACAAGTGGCGACTGAGCTAATAGTTTAACATAATTGACAAGTTTTGTGGGTTCCAAAGACATTGAATTTATAATTCTGTCCCCTCCTTTTCTTCTGCTAAATTGATTATTGATTCCAGCATTACTAACTACTTGAGTTTTAAGCTTGAAAAACACATCATCAGGTATGCAAGGGCAGGAGAAGCCAAACTCAACCCGTCTTGAGACCTCATCTAAAGCACAATTAACAGCATGGTTGAAATTTTCCAAATTGGTCTGCTTCTCCATTTGTGAAAAATGTGCCTGAAACGGTTTAATCATTGACACATCATTCCAAGCAAATGTTTGATCCCCAAAATATGCTACCAGGTAACAGTCTTTCTTGAGATGCCTCTTTGCCTTCTCTGATGCAGCTGAGGCATCAAAGATCTGACCTGGCCACCAAGGATGGCCAGTCACCTTTCCCCACACTAAATCTGATAGACACAAATTCAAATCTGAAAACATTGATCCCTGATACGTGTCAACATCCTGCATGTTTCTGTAAGTATTAAGATCTACAACAAGATTAACACCAAGACACTCCTTCTGCTTATTCTCAGACACATGTCCTTCAACAAAATCACCGACTGTGGTTTGATTCTGCATCACATCTACTCGTGCATTTACATGAATGGCTGGTTGTTTCAACTCACAAGAAGGTTCTAGCTCAAGGCAATTCCTTAAAAGACCTTTCACATGCAAAGATTCTTTGGCGTTGACATTCACAACTTCCGTACATGGAATGCTGTCCTGTATTGCAACTTCTGCAGTTGGCAAATCTTTGAGGCCGTCCTTAGCAACCAAACTATCATCTGCAATCCTCAAACTGTCATCCTCCACAACGGCGCTTAAATTCACCAATGCAGCATTCTTAACCTCCTCGGCCACACCATTATCACATTCTTCAACCACATTATCCATAGCATTCTCACACTCCTTCCCTGCATCATTAACACGTCTTCCAGTCACACACTCCTCAGCCAGACCATTGTCACCTCCTTGAGACACATGCAAGCCATTTTCAGTAATCTCCATAGCATGCTCACACTCGTCAGCTGCATCATCATCACCTCCTTGAGCCACAAGCAAACCACTTTCAGTAATATCCATAACATCCTCACACTCCTCAGCGGCTTCATTATCAACTCCTTGAGCCATAATATTTCCTGAGAGCTCACTCGTCAGCGAACCATTTTCAGTAACATCAATAGCATTTTCACGCTGTAACTCACCCTGAAAACCATCATCAGATTCAATAACCAAACCTCCACGGCATTCTGAACCTCCATTAGCAAACAAAACTCTATCTGAACATTTAATCGAAATCTTGTCATCTGCATTCTTCTCCATCCCACAATAATCCCCCTTTTCTTTACACCCTCCATCAGCAACCTCCACTCCTTCCTCCAAACCAACTCCTACACCCATCAATTCAAGCTCTTCACCAAAACCCTCTTTTCCACTGTCATTAATCATCACATCACACTCATGGTTCATACTACAAAACACCGTTACATAACCATCGACTCCTCCTCTATCGTCTACAATGTGAAAAACCGTCTGATCGCGATCCACAATATCATCTCGGACAACAGGATCATCACTTAGGGTTCTAGAACAAGAGACATCCGTACTAACACCGTTGGACTCTGACGATTTGACCCCCACAATATCATTTTCCCGATCAAACAAACCAGCTTCAGAGTTTAAATCAATTTGGCCGGTATTTACAGACATTATTATAACCTAAAACATAAAACAACACATGCATTGACACTTGCACCTGTAAATTCATATCATAACAACATGAACATTAAACGATAAACAACAGAGTTCAAACCTTCTTTTGTTCTTGATTTTTTATTCTTTTCAGCAGAATTGTAGTTTGTTGTGAGAGTGGAGAGCCTGCAAAATGCAAAAGGAGTGTCCTTAGATTGAGAGTGAAAAAATGTGAACGGTTTGAGGGATTTGAAGAGAGAGAAAAAAAGGTTACAGCATTGAGAAAACTTTTTGTGTGTAGTACCACTGAAAAATGCAGTTCTTGACTTGACCTCTTCATCTTCTTGTTACTTGGTATCAAGTTTGAAGATTTTATGGTAAATCTAAATTACTTTCTTTTAGAAGAAATCATTTTCATTAACATTTTTATTATAAGAAAATATTATTATGATATTATATTAAAAAGTTTCTACGAAATATAAAGAATATCATTTTATTGTTTTTTTATTTTCCCTATTATATATGAACTTATAAAAGAAAATAAAGATTTGTTTTATGTTTTTCATTGGGAATCTAACATTTCAAATATTTTCATTATTTTAATCTGAATGATTTTTTAACTATATTTTTAATTTTATGTAAAATAAAAAACAGAAAATAATTATTTTAAAGGATAAAAAGTACTAACTGTTTTTTTTTAATTATATAATATCAAAATAATTTCTAAATAATGAGATTTAATTAGAATAAATTTAAAATGTAATTGAAAATATATAATTTTTATTAATCACTGAAAAAATTATTTAAAAAAAAACTAATCCCCACACTCAGTATATCATCACACCAAGATCATTTGAAGATATATTTGTGTTGGTTTGAAGTTTGTTAATACTATTAAACTGAACAGTTTAGCACACCCATCATCTTTTCTTTTTCTTCTGGAAATCACACATTAATAATAAATTAATCATTCAAAAAATATTATCATATCATAAATATGTGATTATTTTGTTTGAATAATGAGAGTAATGACAGATATTTTTAAGATCCTGACTCATTGAATCAACACTAGCTATTTTTCATAAGCAAGTTCTATTTTATCAATTTTTTTCAATTAATATCATTAACATACATATTATGAAAATCATGTATTTTATAAGTTAAAGTGATTTTTTTTTTCTAATAAAAAAAATCAATGGATTTAGAATTAGAATTATATTGTAAAAATAAAGTGCAAAAATATCGGTCATAATACTAGGGAAGAAGATATCTCTCTATTTACCTGGTTTATATTTTTTGTGTCTTCCACATTTTTGCTGACATTTTGTTTCACTTTTTTCTTAATCAATGAAGGGTTTGTGGATTGTGAAGCTTTTTTATGACCTGAAGCTTTTTTTTTCAATTTTTTTCTCATTTCTATAGATCACATATATATCTCAACCAGAAAGTCGAATTTCGTTTTAAAAAGATTTGACTTTTAAAAGGATTGATTTTTATTATTTTTGGATGGAGTTTTATTTGGTTATTTTTGTTACTCCATTTTTTATTTATGGGCATGTGTTAGTTTTGTTATTGCTATAAATTTTTGCAATTTTTATCTTTTCTTTTTTAGTTTTCAGGTAACCAATTCCAAACAATAAATTCAAGTCTAATCCAATATCATATACCTGGAAAGAATAGGTTCAACAAAGTCACTATGAAGGCTAGAGAAGAATGTGTAAAATGGTGTTTCGAGAACCAAAAGACCAAAAAGTTTAGACGGTTGGTACTAGTACTATATTGACTGATGAATCTTCAAAATTGGAAATGATTCTTTGTCGAAACTTTAATATCGTTTGGTCCCTGTACTTTGAAAATATTGGTTTTGGTCCCTATATTTTTAATAGCGTCAAAGTTTATTCTAGACGACAAACGAGTGCCACATACAAACAACGTTAATGTTTGGTAGAAATATAAAACTGTTGGATAAGTTGTTATTTGTCATCATATTTTGTTAACGCATTCGATTTACTTTTGGGGAATAAAACTTTAGTAAATAAAACTTTATAATATTTATTTATTTTTCATTAATTTCGAATATCGTGGGCTTCACTAATACAATAAGTTTAAAATTTTTAAATAAATTCATTCTTAATTTCTATAGTAATAGTTTTTTTTTAATTAATCAAGAAAAACATGGACTAAGCCAACACAAGAATGTTAATTTTATAAAACAAATAAATAACATGTGGCACATCGTTTGTCATTTAGGAATAACTTTGACGTCATTAAAAAAATAAGGATCAAAACCAATATTTTTAAAAGTACACAGATCAAACCATACACAAGTTTCGATCAAGGATTATTTCCAAATTTACGTAATATTTCAGGGACCACAAACATATTTTTTTCTTTTATAAATTAACATTCTATGTATCTAAAATAATTTCTATTTGAATAAAGAATTATAATTAGTTTGTGAAATAGAATTTAAATTGGTCTTTAACATTAGTTACCAAGGTTTTAGATATTTATTATTGTTGATTCTAAATTAGTCTCTAATTTTAAATTATAAACTCTTTTAGAGACCATTTTAGACTCTTTCACAAATGATTTATAATTTTTTATTTATTATAATTATTTGGATACTAATAATTTGTAGTTTATAAAATAATATCTAAATTGGTTAATATAGTAACTAATTATTTTTTGTCTAAATTTGATTGTTGTTTAATGATTTTCTTATAGTATTCAATGAGTGATACGAAAATTCAATATATTAATGTGCTTGTTCTTGAAATTTGTGGATTAATTTCATGGAATCTTCAATCTAAGTGGTTGCCTTTTCTTTTAATCTCATTGGAATCTTCATGGAATGCCTTTGTGTTTGGTAAAAAACTTACTTTTTATGATTTTAAGTTCTTGACTTGACCTCTTCATCTTCTCTTGTTACTTGGTAGTATCAAGTTTGAAGATTTTATGGTAACTCTACATTACTTTCTTTTCAAAAAATTCATTTTCATTAACATTTTTATTATAAGAAAATATTATTATGATATTATATTAAAAAGTTTCTACGAAATATAAAGAATATCTTTTTATTGTTTTTTATTTTCCCTATTGTATATGAACTTATAAAAGAAAATAAAGACTTGTTTTATGTTTTTCATTGGGAATCTAACATTTCAAATATTTTCATTATTTTAATCTGAATAATTTTTTAACTATATTTTTAATTTTATGTAAAATAAAAAACAGAAAATAATTATTTTAAAGGATAAAAAGTACTAACTGTTTTCTTTTTTTAAAATTATATAATATCAAATAATTTCTAAATAATGAGATTTAATTAGAATAAATTTAAAATGTAATTGAAAATATATAATTTTTATTAATCACTGAAAAAATTATTTTAAAAAAACTAATCCCCACACTCAGTATATCATCTACACCAAGATCATTTGAAGATATATTTGTGTTGGTTTGAAGGTTGTTAATACTATTAAACTGAACAGTTTAGCACACCTTAATCATCTTTTCTTTTTCTTCTGGAAATCACACATTAATAATAAATTAATCATTCAAAAATATTATCATATCATAAACATGTGATTATTTTGTTTGAACAATGAGAGTAATGACAGATATTTTTAAGGTCCACTAGCTATTTTTCATAAGCAAGTTCTATTTTATCATTTTGTTTTTCAATTAATATCCTTAATATACATATTATGAAAATCATGTATTTTATAAGTTAAAGTGTTTTTTTTTTCTAATAAAAAAATCAATGGATTTAGAATTAGAATTATATTGTAAAAATAAAGTACAAAAATATCGGTCATAACACTAGGGAAATTAACAACCCCTCTTAATATTGAAGTTTTTTAACATTTCAAATATATCTGTTTGAATTAAAATAACAAAATTATATTATATTTTAGTAGTTTTTGCATATAATTATATTTTATTGATTTTTCTACAATTTTGTATTTTATTAAATGTTAACACTAGGTATCATAAACTTATAACATTAATGAAATAATTAAAATAAATAATTTTAATATTTTTTTAAATGATTTTTAATATTAAAGGTGATTTGTCTGGATGAATTTGAGGAAGAATGTAATATTCTAAATCTTATATGGATAAAGAGATGAGGAAGGAGAGACAATTCATTATGAGTATTTAACTAAATATTCATCAATTTTTATAGAATTCCAACTTAATAGGTATATTTTTACTTAAACAATAATAATAATAATAATAATAATAATAATAATAATAATAATAATAATAATAATAATAGTACTAAAACTAATAATATTGATAATAATAATAATAATAATATTAATAAAACTAATAATAATAACAATTATATTTTATTCTATACTAATTTTAATCATAGGATTAAAATTGTAATCTAACAATATTATCTACTAAAATATTATTTTATATATATCACATCACATTCATTAAATCATTCATAAATTTTTACAAATTGTATAAGTTCGTTCAATCTCACGTGTCCATTAAAACAAACAACCTTCATTTACTTCTTTACATCCCCTCAAATTCATTTACTAATTCTCTTTTAAATTCATTCTTGAAAACAAACACACCCTAAGAAAGTATAACAACATTCTTTTCAATCTATTCATATTATGTCGACAAACAATTTTTTTCTGGATAAACACTCTCTATATTCAGATCAGACTTGTTGTATTTTACCATGAGCATTACATGGTCCATTTTTAGACCTTTGGACATGATCCTTTAACTACATTCTTAAATATAACCATTATCTAAACCACAATTAATGAACTCTATTGCATGCTTAATCAATATTAGACTCACTCTCAACCTTTTGCAATCTCCTAGACAATTAATATAACAACTTCCAACTACCCACATTTAAGTTTACCAACATTATATAATTTATCATAATTGTACAGTGAAATAAAAGGTGATAACACATGTTTACTAGGTGTGAAAAGAATCATCCAAATACTTTAATAGAACTCTTTGACTAATTAATTAGCAATATTTTAATATTTATATAATAAATATTTAATATTTTTTAATAAACATTTTGCTTCTTAAACATTTATACACAATCTGAAGAGTCTTTGTAAGAAATAATATTGATTATATTGTATGATCAAAACTTTTTAATTATCACTTAGAAGCATTAATTTAAGAACAACAACACTAAACATATGAAATCCTTCATTTTTAATAATTTTCAAGTGATAGTAAACTATATTTAAGAGATTAAAAGAAATATTAGACATTTCACAGGTTAATATCCTAAAATCTTGGAAGAACAAATAATTGGAGTTTGGCACGTCGTATGTGTGAGTAGATGAACAAAAGATGTATTAGTGTTAGCAACTCTGATAAAATGATTTAGCATGTTTTCAACACTTAATTTTCTTAGCATGAGAATATAGGTGAGACCTTGAATCCCAACATGATTTTCTTGTGTGTCATTTTTCTAGATTATTGTTAAATAAGAAACTCATTCTGCATATAGATATAATTAATGTTATTCTTTAATTAAACTTGGAATTTTACAATAGAAAAAATAAAAACTCTGTTTGGAAGTTGTTATTAATACTTTTTGCTTTCATACGTCCACCCTAATACACAAAACTTGGCGGTCTGATTTGTTTGTTTAGTTTGTCATAGAATATGCCATCAATTTTTGTGAGAATAATTAAATATTTTTTAACCTTTACAAAACATCTTTAGTTTTGCATCAATCCAATTATCATATAAGTTTAGTGTCCTTTATGTCCCAAAGTTGTAGTTAATTTCTTTTTGTATATATATTTTTTTATGGTTAAAATACTTTTTTGTCCTAAATTTCGTCAAATTTTGTCAAATAAGTCCTAATTTTGGTTGTGTTCAAATAGGTCTCAATTTTCGTCAATTTTGTTCAATTGGGTCTTTTTTTGCTAATATCGTTTAAATCATTAATGACCATGAACAATGACGGCTACGTGTCACTTCGTGGTTTTTTTTAATTTTTTTTTAACTTTTTTTTTGAATTTTTTTAAATGTCCACGTGTCAACCCAGTAGCGTACCACGTGTCAAAATCAATGTTCTACATTCAATTTGGTCCCTATATTTGTTATTTTTGTTCAATTTAGTCCCCATTTTGTTTAAAATTGACTAATTTTGTTTCTATCGAAGATGTGACCAAATTTAATTTTTATATCAAAGTTATAATGATGTGAATTTTAATATATTATATAAAAGTATTTAATAAAAATGTGAATTTTAATATAAAAATTAAATTTGGTTTCAATTTGGAGAGGGACCAAATTGGTTCGTGTTAACCGAAATTGAGACTAAATTGAACAAAAATAACAAATATATGGACCAAATTGAATATAGAATATTGACTTTGACATGTGGCACACTACTGAGTTGGCACATGAACATTTAAAAAAAATTCAAAAAAACCATGAAATGACACGTGACAGTTACTGTTCATGATCGTTAATGATTTAAACGGTGTTAGCAAAAAAGGACTTAATTGAACAAAATTGACGAAAATTGGGACCTATTTGAACACAAAACAAAAATTAGAACTTATTTGACAAAACTTGACGAAAATTAGAACAAAAAGGTATTTTAACCTTTTTTTTTATTTGTTCCCACAAATATCTTAATGCTAAGATTAAGTTAACGAAAAGAAAAAAAAAAAATATTCATCAAATATACTCAATTATGCTTTGCAAAATTTCTATTATGTATCAACCAAAACAACATATCCGTAATAGTTAAGCAAGAGTGCATTTGATTGAGATTCAAACATGGTTAAGAATACAATATCTAACTTATAATTCAGGAGGAATGTAAATGAAAAATGTAAAATTACATAGGGTTAGAGGGGAGGTGTTCATATAAAAGATTCATGCAATTGTTTCCTGCACCACATCAATTTGTTGCAGCACCCATTAATTCTTGAAAATGACTAGTTTACCTTGTAAAAGTGACCTTCAAATTATTAATTTTGGAACAGAATTTGTCTGAAATGAAATTTTCTGAAACAAAATTTGTGAGATGAGATGCTTAAAATAAAATTTTCGAAAAACATGGAAGATACATCCTGGAACACGTCTTCTGAAACAGATTTTTTGAATAAATTTTCCTGAACTTGGAAAAGATATTTTTGGTATTCTTATGCTTGAAATGTGTTATGGAAAACAAAAATTTAGGAACATATGAAATTCTTTTTGGAAAAGACCTTTTAGAATGAAAAATTTAAGCATTTTTTTCTTTTCTGATTTGTTGGCAGCAAAGGTTGTTAGAAGTGAGGTTTAATTCTAACTCAACCCCACAGAACCGGCTTGTAAGGTGAGGATTGCACTCATTTATATATTATGAATTGGCCTTTTCTCTAGTCAATGTGAGACTTTCAACACACTCCCTCACGCTGAGGTATATTTATCTTGTGCGTGAGACTAGAAATTAGTGGGTGATCCGTTAGCGGTAAGATAGCAGGTGAAATAGAATGTCCAAGCAATCTCGCTAGAATATGTTCTAACCTGACTCCGATACCATGTTAGAAATGAGTTTTAAGCCTAACTCAACCCCACAAAACTGGCTTGTAAGATGAGGATTGCACCCACTTATATATTGTGAATTGGTCTTATCTCTAGTCGATGTGAGACTTCCAAAAGAGATGACAATAACGAACAAGAGTGGTGATTTGGTGCAATTATAAAGGATATTTGAGTATTTTTGTTGTACTGTGGTGCAAGAAGAAATTTGATAGGATGCATAAGTAATATTGTAAAAAATTGATGGTCTTATCAATTTGACTCAAAATTCATTACACAACTTTGACCATCCATGCATTGATAAGACCATATCAAATCCATGAAGTTAGATAGACTAATATCAATTGAAGTATCTTAATGAGGAAGGTCCTTAAACTTTTCTAAATTTAGTTGAGTTCATCACTTCAGTAAATTTTGCTTGATGTGTGGGCCTCTATATCTATATTGTCATAGTCAAGATTCAAGAAAGGTAGTAAGAATTATGTAGAATTAAAAACTTAGATGAACCCCATGCAAGAAAGTCATGCATGTTGTCTACAAAGTTGAAGAAGGGTTTTTTTTTTTTTCAAAAAATGGGTTAGTTTTGCCCTTAATTTACAAAATTGGGTTGTTTGACAACAATATTATAGATTTGGGTTAAGTCGTTATGATATAATGACAACTTTTTTATATTAGATAGACTAAAGTCGTTATAACTCTTGGTGACTTTAGATTGTGTTGAACTGAAGTCGTCCTGGCTCATAACGATTTTAGTTTTGATGTTCTTTTTATATTTTAATTATTTTTTTATATAGAGGCGTGGAATGGAGGTAACATAAATAATTATTAATAGAAATATATGAGTTGATGTTGAAGTTTTTCAAAAATAATAATTTGAGATATTTTTCATAAAACTATAAATGGTGAGATCATTTTATTAGATAATGAAATAAGTCAATTGATTGTCATTAACATCCCTTCGATATCAAGAGCGACAGTCCCTGTAATTTGCATTGCGACGGTTGAATTCCAACAAGCAAATCCAATCATGCGGTAATTTGGTTTCAGACAAAATTTGACCCAGTTAACCTCGATCAGGTTCATAGGGACGATTTGAGAGGAAGAAATGACAAAGATTGGTCAACACATCGACGATGGATTGTAATATGGAATGATCGACATAATCATGTCATTCAAGGTACAACATTCACCGCAAACAACCATTTAAGTGATAGTGCACTATACATGTAGTGATACATGAACCATACTATTCACTATATATCTCCATCTGCACAATCTTCTGACAATAAGGTTAGGTTTACGATAATACATCATTTATTTATGATTTGTAGTTATTCAATTAAATAACCCTACTATTTATGTTGCAATATGATACGCCACAAGAACCTCCTCAGCCTCTTTCACAATCCTACCTTGCCCATGCCAGGTCTTCTACTGATTTTATACATCATACACATCAATTTTTTTGTCAGTCGTCTGTGGGTCATAGTGAAATGTTCGGATATTACCATCCTCAGCATGACAACCCATCAAACACATCCTTCCAACAAGTCCCTTCGTCATACACATTATTTTCGTCTGAGTCAAGCTATAGTGCAAGACCATCACACATGTTTGACACCTCAGCTATGACATCACTGTTTGCACATTTTCAAACACCCTAAACAACTATTCACCATCCCCACTTTCATTAAACTTAACATGGGCGAACAACAACCACCCAAATAACCTACCTGACCACTTCCATCAATGCATTTTTTTTAATGTATTACAATATTGTATGTCAACTTTGATGTCTTTTAAATTATTTATATTATTAATTTTCACATACTTTATGGTTTTTTTAATGAATGTTCCAATACTTTATGGTCAAACTTAAATTAAAAAATAGAGATACATATAATAAATATTTATGTTTAGGATTTGTAAACTACAATACCTCTACGCTATAAAAGAATTTAACTAATATAAAGAAAAATATATATACAAAAGTCGCACACTATAAAAAATAAATCAATTAATAAAAATATATATACATAAATCGCTAGAAATAACAGTTATAGAAGAAGTCACCACGACTCATGTCAACTTCCACTCGTAAAGAAGCCATTTGGATTCGTGACTACTTCTCTTTAGAAGTCATTCTATATTAGGCCAAATTCACCGAGATCTGTAAAATTCCAAGTCAACCAACCCTCATTTCTTGTAATTTCTCGCCAAAATTGACTCATATCTGAAAAAAAAAATGTTGAAGAGGATGATGATTCCACTTACTACTCCAACAAATAACTTATTCACAAAAACAAGATAACACAAAAATAGGCTAAAACATTTGTAAATTACTCACACATAAAGAATAAGAACAAACACACAGAAATAGGCAGAAACATTTGTAAATCACTCATTCGCCAAGAATAAGATAAAGAGAATGATCAAATGAACACAAAAAAATAGACATGTATATTTGCGAATCAATAACCTGATCGATACTATTTTAGTGCAAAACCAGACGATATCAAAAACCCTCTGTGTCAAACCTCCTTCTGTTCTTCTCTGGACTCCTCCTGGATTTGCTTGCTGTATGAATTCTGAGGGTGGGGTTACCTACAGGCACTCTGATACTTAAGTTAAATAGTGATTCGATATGAAGTGTATGTAGTAAAGTGAGAAAAGCATACCTTTACATGTTCATTAGACCCTAATTTATACTAATCTCTTAACAGAACTGTTATTATTATTTGCGGGCCATTCGTATTCGAAAATCAACTCTTTCCTTTCTGACCAAGATTGTACGCGTCGGTTCTTTCCTTATTAACTAAGATTGTTCGTCTGTATCTTGCTAAGGATCAACTCTTTCCTTTTTGGCTGAGATTTGCTCGTATGTACTTTGTCAAGGATCAACTCTTTACTTTTTGGCTGAGATTTGCTCGTCTGTACCTTGTCAAGGATCAACTCTTTTCTTTTTGGTCGAGATTTGCTCGTCTGTACTTTATCAAGGATCAATCCTTTTCTTATTGAATAAGATTGCTCTTCTATACATCATCATCCTTACCCAACTGGCCACTATTGGGCTGGATATACCCGGTCAGGCAGCGGGCCGAGATGTACTCGACCTCTGCACCATGTTGGCCCCTTTTCCTTTGTCTGCTGGGCTTGCGCGCGTGTCTCCTTCCCTCTCCCTGGGGTCGGGATGTGATCGGCCTTTCCATGTACAGACAGGCCGAGATATGGTCGGCCTGTTATCCATACAGTAGTGGAGTGAGCTGACTTCAAAATTTTGGAACTTCATCCGAAAGAAAATGAGTGGTGAGAAAACCTTGATATTAAAAACCATGATACTATGGTAATGAATTGGGAGATAACCTTCATGACATATAGTCATAAACAAATGACAAAATTTCATTTCACAAAATTCAGTTAAGACAACTTCTTGACGAGAAGGATATGCCGCTGCACTCAACCTACATAGTTCCCGCAATGCAGAATTTCTGGACCAAGCATCGCAAAGCTTCATGACCTTTTTTCTGTGGCTTGACTAAATTACTGGCTAGAACTAGAAGTCATACTGAAAAATATAACTTTCCATTTGATGATATTCTGTACAATTTTGAATAAATTACCAAACAATATTGATTTTAACCCATATCTATCTTTAAATATAATATATATATATATATATATATATCTAAGTTCATAACTTTTTATAATTTTAAAATCAAAATTTAAATTAAAGAATGAATGAAGAGTCAAGTGTTAAAAACAAACATCTGAATTCTTCACTGGAAAAACTGTGTTTTAATGACAAAATTTACACTGTAGATTACAAAATAACCACCTTTTTTAAGTTACATCGATTTCTACACTGTAGATTTATCCACGTTTTGACATGTATGTAAAGGAAGCAACTAAACCGAATCGGAAGTGGTGCCATAACCTTCCATAGGTTCTAACCGCCACTCACTTCCATCATAATAGGAATTAGGCAAACCCAGCCAAAACTTAAACGCCTCAGCAGCTCTTTTCCTCTCAATTCTTCTGTCTTGTCTAGCCCTTGAAGCATGCTTACTAGTAAACATTCTTGAATGCATTTCCACATAGATTCTAGTAAACTTGGTCTTGTTGGGAGCTATCCCATTCTCCTCCATACAAGCCACGATTTCCAAAGCCTTCCTAAAGAAAGCAGCCCTCACACAGATATCAGCCAGAGTATCCAAAAGCCCTCCATCTGGCTTCAATGGAGGAACAGAAGAATCAGACTTCTCCCCTTCCTTTCTCATCTCACACCTCTCCTTCACTTCATTCCAAAGCAGAAGGGCCTCTCCGGGTTTCCTTGCCAGTGCAATTCCATTGGCTAAACTTCCATAAGTGCTCGAATCAGGGTGAACTCCACTCTCCTTCATCTTCTGAACCACTTTCTTCGCCTCTTCCACCAACCCCAACCTGCAATACCCTTCCACCAACATGTTCCAAGCAATCAGATCCACCTTCACACGAGGGTCACTGTCCATCTCATTAAACACCTTGTGAGCGAGCTTCGGCTGACCCGAGTACGCAAAAGCCTTCATCAAAGTAGTGTAACTAATCTTGGTGGGAGCTATTCCCCTTGCCCTCATCTCATTGAAGAATGAAAGAGCCCCAGCACTGTCATCCACCAGTATACACCCATCGATGAGAATGTTATAGGACACCACATCAGGCTGAATCCCTGCATCATCAACCATCTCCTTAAGCAATTCCTTTGCCTCAATAATCTGCAGCTGTTTGCAGTAACCCTTTAGGAGAATATTGTAAGTTATCAAGTTCGCCGGCACACCAATCCTTGTCATCTCAGCAAGAACCTCACGAGCACGGTCCATGGAACCTACCTTCACAAGAGCTGAAACCACAGTGGTGTAGGAAACGTGGTCAGGGTGACTACCCTTATCATCCTGACGCCGCATAGCCTCAAGCATCCTCACAGTATCACTCACACGCCCTGCATTCATATAACCCTTCATCAAAGTGGTGTAAGTCCTAGTGTTTGGAGCATACCCTTTAGGCAACAAGGGTGGCTCAGCTTCATTGCCACTCTGATCCACCAAATTTGGAAGCAATTTCTCAAAAACACAATCCTCATCCTCATCATTATTACTATTATCGTAATCACTTTCATTTCCACTCAAATACTCTAAATTACTACACTCCCTAAGCACCCGGCAAATATCCCTCCTTTGTTCCCTCATCGCCTGAACCAACTTCTCCGCAGTTTCCAAATCACCAAACTCAACATAAGCAGAAACAAGGGACTGCAAAGTGGTCACACAAAAAGGAATACCCAGCTGAAGAACCCGCTCCAAAACAAACAAAAGCAAGTCCTTTCTACCAATCTTACAACACAGCTTCATCATAGTATTATAACTCAGCGCATCAGGCGCAACATCGAACTGCGGCATTTCATCGAACACCTGCAAGAACGCCTTCGCGTCCCCGAGGTTCGCGCATGCGTTGAGCACGGCGTTGATAGCCGTGGTGTCAGGGCGCGACGCGGCAGCCATGTCTTTGTCTGGGAGCTTCCGGAGGCGGCGCGTGACGGAGCGGAAGAGCTTGAGGGCCTCGACGGGGCCATCGTCGGGGGCGGAGGAGAGGCGGGCAACAACGGCGGTCCAGGCCTTGACATGAGGGAGGTAGCCGGAACGGATCATGGAGCGGAGGACGGAGGCGGCGTAGAGCGTGTGTCCGGCCTTGGTGGCGGCGACGGCGAGGAGGCCGAGGCAGTTGGCGTCGAGGCGGTGGAGCTGGCGCTCACTGCGGAGGCGCGTAACGATGGACTGAGCACGCGTGAGGGAGGAGTGAGTGTTCTGGTAAGATAGCTGACAGACCAAGCGACTGAGACAGGTGGGGTTGGGGAGGTGCGTGGAGTTGGCATAGGCGTGCCAGGCTTCTTCCGTTTTCCGGTCGCGTAAGAGCGAGAGAAGCTTCTGGTCACGGGGCTCAGCGTTGGTAGTGGCGGCGCGTTGGAAGGGTGAGAGTGGTGATTGTAAGAGAACCGCGTTCATGACTGCAGCTCCTCCATTTGAGAAATGAGAGGATAAGAATAAAAACTTGATCAATGGATTTGCAGTTAACTACGTTTTGGGTCTTCCCTTCACATACGTGGATGGAAGGGATATTATTGGTTTTTTTCCTCCCGCCATTCAATCCCAACTTGGTTATTATAATTTTAGTTAAAAAATAAAGTCCCACATTTATGTAAAACTCAAATTAAAAAGCAATTCCAGTTCTTAACAGTAAAAGTAATGTAAAAAGAAAGAAACTTAAGATATAAAGATAATGTAAAAAAATATGAATAAATTAAAATATTTAATAAGAAAATGGATTGTTTGAATAAATATTTTTCAAAAAAAATTGAAATTTCGAAATTGTAATTAAATTATTTATAATCCAAATTTTTTGTAATTAAACTCAATATTTACAAAACATGTTTTTCATTTCAACCAACTCTATATCTACAAAATTATCATATTTTCAACTTAAACTCATGATTCAAAATCACTGAGAAGTAAATAAATTAAGGAATAAATACAGATTTGGTACCCCAATTTTCGTAAAGTTCAATTTGGTATCCGAACTTTAAGAATGTTCAATTTGGTACCTAAACTTTTTAAACGGGTTTATTTTGGTACCTTCCGTTAAACACTACATAACGCCGTTTGTCTTCTGTTGAGGTGGCACTGTGCATGGCATACATGGCAGAAAAAATGGTTGGGCATGTGGTTTTTCTGGTAAAAAAGAAATCGAAGTAAATAATTTGTGAAGTAAAAAATTATAGAATAATGTTGTTGTCGTTTTGGGGCAAAATTAGGGATGTGAAATCGAAAAATTTGCAGAATGGAAAATTAGGGCAAAAGCTAAATTTGGGAATTAGGGTTCGGTGGTTGATTTGCGTTCGGTGATTGGAGAAGAAGGACGAAGATTTCCTTTCGTTTGTTGGAGAGGGCGAAACTAGGAAGAAGAAGCTTCAGCGGTGGAAGATAGAGCTTTGACAGTGGAAGAAGAGCTTTGATTTTCGAGTGAAATGTATGTTTTCTTTCCTGCTTTTTATATATGAGTTGATGAATGTGTCCTGATTTTTTTGATTTTCGAAGCTGCACTTTCGAAGCTTTGATTTTGTATCAACCATGAATTGTGAGAGCAAGAGGAAGATGATTAAGCCCTTGACATTTCTTCAATGTCTAGAAAAATCAGGAGAAGAGAAAACCACCTATTGAGGTTCCACAAAATAGGGCACTTAAAGTTTACAAATAAAGGGGATTTCAACTCATTTTATCTGAACCATTGTTTCTGCCACGTATCCCCAGCATAGTGCTACCTCAACAGAAGCCAAACGACGTTATGTAGTGTTTAACGGAAGGTACTAAAATAAATCCGTTTAAAAAGTTTGGGTACCAAATTGAACATTCCTAACATTCGGGTACCAAATTAAATTTTCCGAAAAAGTTGAGGTACCAAATTAGTATTTATACCATAAATTAACTAACCCTTGTTTAGATTTTGCTAGAAACACAAGTAACTAGAACTCCAAAAATCAAACAGTAACAAGCTTCTAACTTCAAAAACAACCAAAAACACCAATTAAAAGAAATTTAGAAAATTAGTTGAAAACATAAAAAAATTTGACTACTAAAACTAAAAAAATTGTGAACATACAAATATTTCAAAATAAAAGTAAACTTACTTTATTTCAAAAATCAATCAAGTACTCGTGATCCTTAGCTTGCTATGGTATACAAAATAGGATCTAATAATGAAAAAAATGAGGATTGAAGTCAAAATTGAAGAGAGCTGAAAGAGCTAGAAAGGAAAAAATAAAAGAAAAGGAAAGAGAAGTATGTATATACAACAAATCTTGCCTTAAGAAGAAGAAAAGAAAAAGGAAAGGTGAAAGAAAAAAAAAAGAATGGACTAAGACCAGGTTCACATATAAAATTTTAATCACAAATTAAAAATAACAAACACTACTTTAAATTTTAAATACCCAATTTAAAATGTAAACCATAGTTTAAAGTTTAATTACTAGTTTCAAATATTATAGCCTACTTCAAAATTTTAATCACTATTTCTTAAAATTTTAATTACTAATTTGAAATATTAAATCCGATTTCCAGACCTTAATCACAAGTTTAAATAGTAAACTCTATTTTAATTTTTAATCCGTATATAAAAAATTTCAAACCTACTTTCTGGTAATTTTATGGCTTAATTGGAACTATTAAACCCTATCTTAATTTTTTAATTCACATTTTAAATTATTAAACACTGCTTTACGATTCTAATAACTAGTCTAAGCTATTAAATCCTAATAAAAAAATTAAATCTCATTTATAAAATATTAAACCCTAATTTAACATTTTCATCAATATTTTGAATGTTTTTATGCTACTTTAAAATCTTAACCTGAAGTTCTAAATATTGTACCTTTTTACATTTTAAATCCCTATTTCAAAATAATAGAACCTATTTTCTGGTCATTTTATTCTTTACATTAGAATATTAAACCGTACTTTATACTTTTAATTACTAGTTAAAAATATTAAACCATACTTTAAAGATTTAATTTCATGTTCAAAATATTCAATCCTATTTAAGTTTAATTTACTACCTCAAAAAATTTAAAGCCCACTTTAATTAAAACTTAAAATCAAAATAATTTGAAAGATTAATATTTCTTTTAATATTATTTTATATATATATATATATAATATTGTAATTTAAATCATTAATATTTATAAAATAAATTTTAATTATTAATTATACTAAAATAATTTAATATGTAAATATAATTTTTTTAATTTATTTAAGAAATTAATTAGACGTTTAAAAGTATTTATATAATTAAGTATGCTTTTAAAATATATATTAAAATAAAAAAATTCAAACACCTGTAATCATAACAGATCAGTTTGTCCGGACCAAAACTACTTATTCAATAGTTCAGTTTACAACTCCTAATATTAAACAAGTTTGTTGTGTTATAGTCAATATTTTTATTCCTAGGAGTGTTCATAACGGAAACAATAAAAAACTAAAATTGATCTAAATAACTGATAATAAAAAAAAAATCAAAACTTTTTTGGATCGTTTTGGATTTTTTTTCTTCTGAGAACCAGGTGCCTCAATCAGATTTGGTGTTTGAATTTTCAGAACTGATATCCAAAACAAATTGAATCACAATTACCTTCAAAATCTATATATATATATATA
>Ga0099822_1002720_pt1 | contig 22188 bp, 14 predicted proteins | sample CowpeawhiteBW_FD_76839 | JGI IMG/M metagenome (GOLD analysis project Ga0099822, IMG submission 76839) | Root nodule microbial communities of legume samples collected from California USA - Cow pea white BW | ecosystem: Host-associated > Plants > Roots > Nodule | place: USA: California | collected... | reverse complement strand
CTTAATTTGTAGGTGTTAATGATTTAAATTACAATATTATTATATATTTATACATTTAAAATATATAATCTAAAAAATTAATCTTTTTAATTATTTTTATTTTATTTTATTTTTTTAAAACGGACCAACGGGTCAGGACGGGTTGGCCCATACTTTGGCCCGTTAAGTTGACGGGCTGGACGGGACGAGCCAGAACGGGCTAACGGGTTGAAATCTTCAACCCAGCCCGTTCCTTTTAGCACGGGCTGACGGGCTAGCCCGTTGGGCCCAGCCCGTTTTGCCACCCTAGGCTCTATTATGTTTTATTGTGTGAGAATCTTAAATCTTAACTATCCTTAATTATTTTACATCTATTCCAAAATTAATGCTTTATTATATTTTATTGTGTGATCTAAATCTTAACCACGCTTAATTATTTTATATCTATTCCATAAAATATCCTTACCTTCATAGAATCTCGCATAAAATATCCTTACTTCATAAAATGTATAATTAGCCTCCTCTGTGTACATAATTTAAAACATTACTTATAAAATCTAAATAAGATATCTCCTAATGATTTTGTATAACTCAATACTCATTTTATACATACGGATAAAGACATCATAATACATACAATTACCATTTAATAACCATTTAATTATATCTTAACCCATTAATATGATCCATGCAATTAGATTTCACTAAACAAAATAATTATAATAATATAATATAATATTTATATAAATTAAGAAAAAAAAAACGTAAACCACGATGTGAGTTGACATTGTTTATGCAAAAATGTTTTATCCATATTTTATGTTATTTCTTCTCGATAAATATTTTAAGAGCAAAAAGTTTGATTTGTAAGAATATCAACAAGAAATGGTAAGACTCTAAAAAGTTCACATACTTATACACTAAAAAAAGAAAAATCAACAGTAAAATCATTTTTCCTTCGTATAGTGGTAAATGGTCATGTAACCATAAGAATAAGAAAAATATTTATTTTTTAATCTTAGTACAAATTTAACTCAATTCATGAAAAAGGCTAATAGAAAAACAATATATGAAAGAGATGTAAACATGAGAGAGAAAGAAAAAACTTTTAATTAAAAAAAGAAAAGAAAAGTAGACGAATAGTGAGAGGTAGGAACCATTTTGTTATATTGAATCTTAATTATAGGATTGATATATTATTTTATTATATATTTTAATTTTTTTGTTAATATTAGATTATTTTAGTTATCTTAATATTTTATCCATATTATACTTGTTCTCTCTCTGAACAATCTCATACTTAAAATATTGATTACTTGGTAAAATAAATTAGATTTTGTCACAATTAACGAATTAGAACATATATAATTAGTAAATTAAAACATTTTATTATTTTTCATTTGAAATAATTACTACTCATTATAACTCTATCGAATTTCTCAAATTACTTTGAGAGATTTGAGATTTTGAGTTTAATAAATATTTTTATTATATAAAGATTTAGAAACAGTTTCAAGTGCTACCACAACATAAAAGGACATAAAATTAGTTTTATAACACTTATATGATATCTTGAATCTTGTCTAACTGTAGCTAGTTTTAAACTTCATAAATTTATAGTTTATATTGTTTCCTGATTTTTAATATTTTTATTTCTTGTGAATAATATTTCCATTAGTATAAGAAATGATTGACACATGTATAATAAATATTAGATATAATTACTGATTTAGTATCCCAATTTTTTGGTTAAATTCAATTTAGTACCCATATTTTTGGTTTGTTCAATTTAGTACCCAACTATCTAAAGATATTCAATTTGATTTTTTCCGTTAAGTTAGAATTAACACCATGTTCGTACAGGACACGTATCAAGCCATATAATTTTTATTTTTTTTTTAAAAAATTATTTTTTTAAAAGAATATTTTTTTTCAAAAATTTTTTAAACTATCACGTGTCAGTTTATCATCGTGTCACGTGGCAGCTTACAATCATGACACATAACAATGATAATAATTGTTTTCAATTTAGTACCCAATTTAAATTTTTGGTACCCAATTTTTTAAAATGATCAAATTTCATTTTCTCCAATTTGAAACCAAATTAGTAAATAAGCTTAATTACAACTTATATATACATGTTAAAATAATTGTTTTGAATTTATACATCAAATCACTACACCTAAATATTCAAATTATTTTATTTTTTACAAGTGTAAAAAATTAAAAAATAAAATAATTTAAGTATTTAGGTGAAATGATTGATGTATATATTAGAAAAAAGTTATTATAACATGTATATATAAGTTGTAATTAAGCTTATTTACTAATTTGGTCTTAAATTGGAGATGACGAAATTGAATCATTTTAAAAAATTGGGTACTAAATTGAACCAAAAATTTAATTGTGATACTAAATTAAAAATAACTATTACCATTATAACGTGTCATGATTGTAAGCTATCACGTGACACGATGATAAACTGACATAGTTTTTAAATTTTAAAAAAAAGTATTTTTTTTTAAAATAATTTAAAAAAATTAAAAATTTCATGGCCTGACACATTTCCTATACAGATACGGAGTTAACTCCAACTTAACGGAGATGATCCTTAGATAATTAAGATACTAAATTGAACAAACCAAAAGTATGAATACCAAATTGAACTTGACGTAAAGTTAGGACACGAAATGGGTAATTATACCTAAATATTAATACAAGAAACATATTTCCTTAAAATAATTTGTTTGCGTAAAATTGAATTCCAATGAAAAAAATTCTATTTAGAAAAATATCAGTTCTCTTAAATTGTTATCTATTTGTCCAAACAAATTCAATTTGTCAACAGAATTGAATACACCTTTTGTAGTCAATTTGTCAGGTCAGTTACGCAAATTTCTAACAAACTTCTATTTTTTAGATAAATCCAATTAGTTAAGCGAAATAAGAATAAAAGAAGTAAACTTATTTAATTTATAAAAAAACATATTAAAACAAATAAAAATATATTTTAACTGAACAATATTAAAAAGACTCAGTGCATAAAAGTAAAACTTTTATTTAAAAACTAATACTAAATACTTTTTATATTTGAAAATTAAAACGATAGAAAAATTAGAACAATTTAATGCATAAATTTTGAACTCAAAATGATTACTTTTTGAAAGCTAGCTAACTCTAAACCTGTGTAAACAATAATCTAAATGATTGCATAAAATAAATGATAGTAAGTTAAAAAGAAAAGTGATTTTATTCCTTATATTCTTTACTAAAAGTGAGTTGAAACATTCAATTAAGTTAAGAATTGTGATACAAAAGAAAAACCAGAAAGTAGATCTTCATTTGTCACCTTAGATCTAACCTCCATATCCACATCGCTTTCGTCTCCAACCGCACCACTCGCTAACCTTTCTCTTTCTTCATTACTCATATGTGGTGCCAAATTTTTTTAACCCAATTGCAGAACATCCATGAATTATCACTTAAACCAAGAAAAAGATACCCATTTTTGGAAACGTTCGAATAAATAATAAAATATTTACATTGATAAAGAAATCTATGGCTAAATTCCACATTAACAAGATTCAAAATCCAATCATATGAACATTTATTTTGATGATTCATTTATTTACCTATGTTCAATCCATGCATAGCTAGAATGGTAGATCTATGAGACTCTAAGCAGTGAATGCAACACATGGACCCACCAACCCTAATCTCTTTTTCTCCATTATCACTCTCTTGCAAAGCACACTATCATTCCCCATAGTGGCCACTACACTTCACCCAGAAACAACACGTCTTTTTAATGTGCTCTAACAACACACACACACACTTTAATCTAGATTCTTCTTGGGGTTTTTCTTTTTCTTTTGGTTTTGGTTTTGATTTTGGTTTGTTCTTCATCTTTCACTCTCTTATTCATCTTTCACTCTCTTAATTACATGAATCACATTCACACAATGTTCTTCATCTTCTTCCTATGCCTTCAATTTCAGAACTCCATTATCACTTGCTATTCCAATATTCAACGCTGCAATGATGAATGAAATCACTTTTTTGACCCGAAAACAGTTTCAACTTCCACATTACATTCTCCATGCATTATCATTTCAACTCTAACAAAACCCGAAAGATCTTCTACTTTCTTTCGTTTTTCTTCGTATTCTTCTTCATCCATGCATAATGACACAGAAGAAAAAGATGGATCTGAAACCGAAACCCTCAAACAAATCATCGATCCGTTTTCTTCTTTTCCACATATAGCAACTGTGAAACCTAATTTCTCCAGTCTTCCGATGAAGCGCACAGTTCGGCCTCTCTTCGCGCTCCTCCTCCTCCTGGTCTTCGCCGCCACGCTCACCTCACGCGCGGTCCTCCGCCGCGGCATCCTCTCCATCGAGCTCGAGTACCGCGTCCGGATCCGCAACCCTCCGCCGCCGCAGCTCAACGACACGCTCCTCCACCACGCGGCAGTTGAAATCGGCGAGGAGAAGTTCAAGCAGGAGATCCAGAGCCTCCTCGATGGAAACTTCGGCAGCCATGCGCGCCACCGTACATTCGTCTCCTGGCGTAGATTTATTCACCACGACCGCGGCGGCGGAGCCGCCGCCAATATCCCGGTGACGCTGCGGTCGCCCCTTTTCTACCGGTACTGGCTCGACTTCCGGAAGGTTCTGCATGATTGGTTCAGGAAGCGACGATTCCAACCCGGTATCATGTCCGAGTTGACTCGATCGATTAAGTTTCCAATTGATTCGCACAACAAAGTAGTAACCAATGGCAAAAATAGATATTCTTCTTGTGCTGTTGTTGGGAACAGTGGGATTTTGCTGAATAGGGATTATGGAAGTGAAATTGATGCACATGAAGTTGTGATAAGGTTGAACAATGCTAGGGTTGATCACTTTGAGAAGAAGGTTGGGAAGAAAACTAGCATTTCATTTATGAATAGTAACATTCTACATTTGTGTGCTAGAAGGGCTGGGTGTTTTTGTCACCCTTATGGTGACCATGTTCCGATTGTCATGTATATTTGCCAGGCCGTGCATTTCTTGGATTACACTTTCTGCAATGCTTCTCACAAGGCTCCTTTATTGGTCACTGATCCTAGGTTTGATGTGTTGTGTGCGAGGATTGTGAAGTATTATTCCTTGAAGAGGTTCGTGGAGGAGAGTGGGAAGAGCTTGGAGAAGTGGGGTGAGTATCACGATGGGGCTCTTTTTCATTACTCTTCTGGGATGCAGGCTGTGATGCTGGCTTTGGGTATTTGTGATAGGGTTAGCATTTTTGGGTTTGGAAAATCGGCTTCTGCCAAGCATCATTACCACACTAACCAGAAGGCTGAGCTTCATTTGCATGATTATGAGGCTGAGTATGCGTTTTATAGGGACCTTGTTGATGGACACAGGCCGATACCCTTCCTCGAGGACAGGTTTAAGGTTCCTCCTGTTGTCATGTATCATTGATGGATGTCGAACTGCTTCTGCAAGTGGTAGAGGGCATCTGTTAGTTGCTGTTCTGTTATTGTAATATTGTGAGATGCACATATAGTGGAAAGCAAAATACTGATTCAAGATATGTTTTTGCGTCGTACTGTCCCATATGAAGCCTCAAGGCAACCACACCAAGTGTAAATTTTGGTTAGATCAATACAGCTTTGACCAGTAAATGATGATTAAGCATGTCCATATATAATTTGTGTTTGTTCAGGACTCTCTTCTTGGACTCTCTTTAATTGGGTAACTTTGTTTTTCCGGTTTTTCCGGTTGTGATCGCTTGCTAACTAAAATTCTGGAGTGCATGCCTTCGAATTGGACCAAAATGATTTTCTCGCATCTGTATAAAACATCATGGCCTTTAAAGTAAAACAAGTGATTTGGTAAAAGATGCTGACTATATTAAGGAATAGGCATACTCGCTAACAGGGATCATCTGCCTGTTTTATCTTTGACTTTGCCCCGTCCTTTGCGCAGAAAGGTTACAAGCACTAAAATGGTATTTTAACAACTTCGCAAAATACTGGCTGATGAAGCAAAATTATCATTAATTGGCATGCCCCTTAAGGTTTAGTGTGAAATTGCTGTTATTTTACATTTTATAACTCATTTAAAATTATAAATATGCAGGGCGTCTGGTCACTTGGGTGCATTTCTCGTCGTACGTTTCATACAAGCTTACTGTCTGGCCAAATGCTATTTGGAGGTACAAATTTATAAGAATATCCATGTGGGTTTTGTGACTATAATGCTGTAGACTAGATCCCTTTTTTTAATCATAATTGTTGATTATGACAGTCAAGTTATACAAAGGACACAGTTATACCATTTCTTCTACTCATGATCTGATTCAAACCGACTGAAGAGTAGTCGACTAAGATTTAACGACATACTGTAGGATGTAAATTGTAATTCCACTCTATTGCCGTCATGAGTAGAACAAAATATTTACTTACCCTAAGTTACTGGTCATTGACTTACATCAAAATGTGACACAACATACAGCCGATTTTCATAGAGCTGATTTTGTCACATGTAAATATACATCAAAATGACATAGATAAGATCTTTCCCTAACTAGATAAACCACGGGGTACACCTTTCAGCCAAGATGGTAGCTTTCAACTTGCGAATTGCAAAAAAGCTTTCCTTTCGACCTCTCTGTTACTCGGCCGTGTCAATCTCCACCCCTTTCTCTTCATACTTCACTCCCACCAAGTAACTTATGCGTGCCTGGTAAGCAAAAAGTTCACAGATGTAAGAATGTTTTAGGATTGTTAATCTGGTCCACTCTTTTGAACAAAACGGGTACTATACCTGCTTAGGATCGTAGACAGCATACTCGTTATATTCCAGGGGGCTATCTTGATGATCTGAGGCGACTAGTTTACCGCAAGGAACTTTTATATCATCTTTCCAAACAAAGTGTTCTGATTCATCTGTTTTCTTCTTCCCCAGTCCCTTCACTCCAAGCTTCTTTTCCTCCAAAGATGAAGTATCCTGTGTCAATGATGTTGAAAACAAAATAATTCTTCCGAGTTGGTGATGTCAAAAACAAATTAATAAATGCTCCTAGTGAATGGAGATAACAAGTCCATTTTGGATACCTCGGGTGGGCTTTTAAACTCGGTAATCTCGTTCCCCAGGGAAGCGATGGCCAAAACCAAGAACCCTTCTGGCCTGTCCACAGCAGTAAAACCATATCGTGCAGCCTCTGCTGCAGCATCGGAGCAGACTATAGCTTTGCCAAACTGTTGCCAGAAGTACGTAACAAGGGATGAGTGAATGCTCCCAAACATTAAATTTGAATAAAGATTTTTATTTCTAATACCATATAACCCGGAACCGGTAGTGAGCATATTGCTTCCGAGAATCCTATTTTCAAGTGCCTCAAAAGGTTTGAGCTTCGTGTTCCTTGCATAATAGAATTTGTACAGTAAGAACAACCAACCTAATAAAGTAAGACTTAGTTTTTCCCACTTCCAATTTTGAGGAAATGCTTGCGTATCTTACCACACCATAAAAGAACTTTATTTGGCAGTTTAACTATGTCTTCATAGGAAGGGCAGCCACCTGTTTGCACCGAAAAAATGTTTTCCACTGACACCCCGTAATCCTGAAGTTCATTGGAAGTGAACAGAAGAAGATATGCGAATGGTTACGTTAAACACACAATGCAAAAGTTGGAATCTTACAATTTCACCAACTTTAACTGGCTCATAAGTATTTTCAAGATATTTCACAATCATCTGATAATCATTCGAACTTTTGTCCAGGGGAGTAATTGAGCAACCCAATTTCTTGTATGTCTCTGATAATGGATCATCGATGGTTGAGCCAGTCATGTCTCCTATGAGGTGAGAAGCGAGGGTTATGTCTCTCGCCCCCTCCAAGGCAGCTGCAGCCTAGGAAAATAAGAGATTGCTCGTTTTAGTTAGTGGTCGAATTGAACCAATCAAGGTAGTGACCAAATGTGCTTACATGGTCTGCAATCTCTTGATAATCTCTAAAATTGAAAGGCCTTGTGGAATGCATAAGAGTGAACCATCTTTGGCTAAAATCAGTCCAAACAGCCTCAGCCTTGGGCCCAGTTTCTTTCAATGATTTCACCTTTTCTATGAATTCTAAGAGAACGTCCTCACCTGATAAGGTTCAATTGTCAGTAACGTTTCTTGAGTGACATTAGAGAAGTAGGAAAAAACAGTGGCTCATGTACATACATCTTTTCAGATGAAGATTTGTTACCATTCCTATTGGAAGGTCCGGAGAGTCGTAACCCATCTCCATCAATGCATACCTGAAAACAGTGTAGGTTATTTAGAAACTTCGTAATCATCCCATGCATTATAATTATCAGATACTGTGGTTACTTGTATATCTCCTGGCTGCATAAAACTTTCATAAAATTTGCAACCAAAGGCTCAAGTTTACAGTGTGTTGCTGCTATCCCCAGCTGCCGAAGACCTAATGCTCCGTGTCTAACTTCAACTCCATCATCCTGTTCAATTTCGTAGTACTGTGTTAGCTAAAAGAGGAGGAATGGGCAAATAATTTAGGAGAGAATAAATATGTATTGTACCATGTCAATGGGATAGAACTTCAATGGCTTCTTCTGGAACTTCTTCTCTCTTTCCCAAGGTTCAAACTCATTTCCTGTTATTTCCTCGAAGAGTCTCGCAAACTCTTTCAGACAACTGCCTTCGTTGTCCCACTCTTCTAATCGCTCCTCTGCATTTGGATCATCGCCAACTCTCCCTTTCTTAAAGTACAAATGCAAACGATTTTCTGGAACAACGATCAGTTGCATGATACAGTAGCTGCCACAAATTAACACCAACAAATTAGGTAATGTTATCCTATATATGTCGATATGAACTAGAAGTGATTTTAGTGTTCATAATAGTACTCGTTCAGTCCGCGTCCTTGGTCGCAAAGGGAGAAGGCACAGTTGTATAATATCCCATCTTTTTCAAATATCTTTCCCCCTTGTTCCTGCAACTTGGTATCTTTGTAGACCCCTCTCTTCCCATAAAGTTTGAGCTGTTTGGGACAAATTTAATCAAACACAAAAGGGTGCTCGATATGTTATTCATGAATTTAATTTAATAAAAAAAATTGAGTGTGCAAGAGGAAATTAATTACTTCTGCTGAGAGTGATTCAATAGCCTCCTCCCCAGGATCCTGTTTGTCCCAGGGAATTCCCTTGCCATCCACAGAAAGATCAGAGACAAGATCATAAGCTTCCAAAGGCTGTGGTTCTTGCTTTTCAATGCTGTCAAGCAGCCAAGCCTCTCTAACCACTGGTATACCTCTCTCCCTACAGTAAAATACCTCATAATCAACTAAGAATGCTCTATCGTATTACTATTAATGCGGCACATTAGCCACTCTATAACTCTGGGTTTTATGAACTCTTATTTGTGTGATCATTTTTCTAACGGCAATCCAATGGTGTTCATAACATGTAACCAAACAAAACAAAGATATTATCACACTCATAAATAAGGATTAAGACAAAGGAATCTTAAACTACGCTCACATGGCTTCTGCAAGTTTGGACGTGCCACCACGTTCTCGCTCAGCAGGTGAAGCTACCAAACAAGTAGCCCCTGCAAAATTTAACAAGCCAGGTTATGGTTACTCCTGGCAACGAAAGGATGACAAAATCAGTTCTTATATTATATTACCGAGTATAGAGTTTGCCACTTTCCCTCCATGCTTTTCAATAGCTGTTTTCCAATGATACTTGATAGCAAAAAACAGAATGTCAAAATCCAATTGATAGAGGGTATAAATGCAACAACAATGAGAGTGGTACATACATGTGTCCGAGTAAGACGACCCATCAGAGATATCATCATCCCGGTAAAGGGTTTTTCAGCTAAGCCTAGATCCCTGTGAGGTCTCTGACTTGGGTCCTGATACTTCTTTAGCAACTGTGGCAAAGACATAGGAAACAAGCCAACAAAAAGAACAAAATCTTAGGTTACAAGCAACAAAATTGAAACACAAAAAGAAGGAAAAACAAAATGAAAAGTAAGGAGAATGTCACATCTGAAGGCACCGAGTTCTGAACAGAATCAGGTAGCTTAACGGGTTCCTGTTTCCTTGGAGGGTTTCTGGTGCTGAAAATGCAACTAGCCCACTCACTATAGAACCCTCTGCAGACATAGCGTCTGCCATCAAACTCCAAACTCCCATTGCAAACAGAGCACTTGTCCAATGGACCATAAAACAGCAAGTCTTGGCTGTTCAAAAATGCGGTGAGTGTATTTAACGAGTCATTACATTAAACATGAAAATCCACTTTGAAGAAATAGTCTAATCTAAACCAGAACCAACCATCTTCGTGTAATTTCGAGATCAGGGCCAGAAGAATCAAGGCCATTAGCCTCTAGAATCTCTTTCATTTGCTCCAAAGGAAGGTGCTCCTTTGTGGCTTTGCAAAACTCATCATATTCTTCGGCAACATCAGCCACAGTTTTTCCGTTGACATGACCATCTTCATTTTCCACCTTGGCCTTCTTAGGAGAATGCTCCACTTCATGTGCCTTGGACTCAGCTTTCTGCTTCCTTGTCATAACCTTCTCTTCTTCCCCAGGTGCATGGACATGGGGCCTCGTTTCCTGAACCTTCAAAATTTCCAAAAGCACCTTAACTACTTAAACCCCAAAAAAAAAAGAACCACACTAACAACACATCAAACTTACAAAACAAAACCACTCGATCTTATTCATGGAAAAGAAAGAACTCCATCTCAGGTAAAGTTACACTGAAAACAAGAACAAACCTTCATCTTGGTGCTTAATCCAACTGAATAACGAAAAACTCTCTAGTTTTCTCACGATGAACGAAAGACAAGAACGTAGTTTAGAATCTCAAAACTCGCATGTGGTCTGCTCTAAATAAGCTTTGATTTCTCTTAACCTGAACATGATAATATGTTGGAGCTGAGACAACAACAGCCCTGCAATGCCACGTACATTGAGTTCGCAGTTCTCACAAGAAAATAAAATCTCTTGTCGTCACCACAACATGCCACGTTTGCTAGTTATTTACACGTAGCCAACTGTTTACATTCAAGGCCATACAACGGTGACATGTGGTAAAACCATGCTACTGTGTTTCTTGTTTGATTCCTTATTAATTATTCTTTTGTTCCAATCCTTTATCTGACTCTGGTCACCCCTGCATGCACCATTCGGTTGGATTGGCGTCAGAAAACGGTGCATTATATTCGAGGAAGAAGATAAACATCTCTTCTTTTGTTTTCTTCTTTCCCCAAAAGATAAAGCAGTTGATATTTGCTTCAAGTCTCATGGATAGGAAAAGTTAACGTGCACACAAATTAAAATAAGCACATAGCTGAACTTCATTTTTGAATGAGTATCTTTTTCTAACAAATATAAACTTGTAATGTTTTTCATCGCTGAGAAATATCTCTATTAAAGGCTAAAAAGTATCATATATGTTGGTGTTAGTGACAGATAGAGGATTTATTTCGAATCAACTGGAAATTAATTCGAGTTTCTTTATTTAATTACTTTATTGAACTTAGTTCTTAAGTTCAAATAAATTGAAGAGGTTAAAAACTATTCAAATGTGTTTCTTCCCGTATCTCTATATCTATATCTGTACATTGAAAAATTATTATATATGATTATTGTATTCACTCAAATGAACAGCACAAATATTATAACCATTGGACCGAGCCAACATCTATATATAAAGTAAAGTGCATCATCCATAGATATGCTCAATCTCAGGCTCATGCTGAAGAAAAACTGAAAACATAGAGCAAGAATAAACCAAAAAATCTAAATACAAGAGAAGATGGCAGGGTCATTGACTATGTCATTTTATTTTCAATTAAAGAAGATTGAAATTCTTGTATGAACATAATTGACTATAAAATATTTAATTGATTACCGATTTCTTCTGGGGAAAGAGGATAGAGAAGAGAATTGTGACCCTTTGATTAGAGATGATGATGATACACTGCACACCCCACATACACTTTAAATGCAGTGTCAACATTAATTGAATTGACTTGAGTGCAATAATCATCACCACCGCTTCAGCAATTTATCTAACCTTCACCACTTCAAATATTGTGCAGCAATCATGTCCATTGTTGTTATCTCTACATCTTCCTAAAATAATAAATAAAAAAAACTATCTTCTCCTTCCTTTCGGTCAACCATTTATTGAGATGCATCACAAAATTGCGAAATGTATGTATTCACTGAAAATTTCAATGATTCGCTACATAACCAAATACCACAATAATTAAAAAGAGGGTTTTTTACTCATATTAGTGTAATTTTAACTACAAAAGTAAATTTAAAACTAACTTTAACTCCTTTTACATTGTGTTCATTTTATGTGAGGGTATTTACCGTTTAGAAAGATAAGAGAGAAATGATTTTAAAGTGATCGGTGGAATTTAAGAGAAAGAAAGGAACAAAAAGATTTTATTATTTTTCCATCTTTTCTCATTGCCAAGATTTAAAGGTAATTGTGTAACATTACCATTATATTCTTGATTTTTTTTTCTTAATTCAATAATAATGTATATATAATTTTTAAAATTATGCTTATAATAATAATTAATATCCAAATTTTTAAATTATTTATTAAAAAAATTTGAATATATAAATATATTATATTTTGTTATGTTTTAATCTTTTTTAAATTTATTTATTAAATATTTTTTATAAAATAAATTTAACTCATTTAAATATAATTTTAGATTACTTTCAACATTAAGGACAATTTAGTAATTATTTTTAATTAAACTTAATTTTTAATCTATCACACTAATCAAATCATTGACAAACTTTCCTTCTAAATTCACTTATTTTAATCTTTAAATCCCTTATGTTGCATTTGGATTGAAGTGTGGATTTGGAGAAGTAAATTTGCGTTGATTTGAGTTTATTTGTAAGTAAAGCTGGAGTTGTTTAGATTAAAGAAAAGAAGAAATGATTTGAGTGGATATGAGTGGAAAGTTTATAAAAGTTTGTGTATGATAATGATTGATAAAATTTAATAAATTATAATTTTTAATAGAATAAATTGTATGATTACCATTTTACCTTTCAATATAAATAAAAGAAATAATATTAAAATAAAATTAAAAATATTATTTAAAGTTAGAAAATATAATTTATTAATATCATTAATAATTTTAAAAAATTATTATTATTTTTAATAATAACCTGAAATAATTTGTAACATATACTGTTTAATTTATATCTCAACATTATTATATATGTTACCTTAATAATATATTCTATTATTATAACAACATATAATTAATATATAAACGATTATATATAAAATAAATCAATTTTTATATAAAGTACAACGTGAATGAAGCAATATGCAGGATATAATGGAAAATGTATCCTTTATTCATGCAAATCTTCGCAAAATAAGACGATGGGATTTAGGAGTTATTTCACAAATTTGTTGTTTCTTATATGCTTCACAAATCAACGAATTTTAACCATCCGTTTAAAGGAACACAATGTTAGAATTTTGAAATGAAGTTGTGTTGGTCCTGACCTTTTCTTTTTCTTTTGTTATTTTTGTTTTGTTAAACCGACATGATTTTAGTGTAATTTGATTTAAAGTTGAAAGTTGTGTAGAGTTAATATGATTTCATTCGATATAATTTGATTTGTACTAGTTGTGTAGAGTATCATGATTTTACTTGATTTTATATTATATTGAAATTATGGTCATAGTTCAAAATTAAAACAAAAATAATAAAACAAAATAATAACTTCTTAATAAAATTGTATCTTATAAGTGCAAGTAATTTATATGCATAAAGTTTTTAAAATCTGTTACATTCATGATTCTTATTTAAAATTACACTAATATGATGAAAAAAATTAAAAAAAAGTCTCATGTCTTTATTAATTAATATTAAAGTTATAACACACAATATGAAAGTATAAAGTATTTAGAGGTTTGCATTAAGGAATTAGTGTGAAAATACAAAGAAGAATATGATATTCTTTGTTTAAATTTTTTTAATGAAAGGATAAAATTAGTAGAAAAAACTATAGATGTCAATGAGTTTTAATCCGTGAGCTAACCTAGCTTATCACGGGTTCGAGCCAGGTTGGGTTGAAAAAAATTTAGTTTTTTTAAAAGCGGATTGAACTCAACCCGACTTACTTAACCCATGGGTTAAACAGATTGACCTACTTAACCTATCAACATTCTTTTCTAATTTTTTTCTAATTTTTTTAAATAATTATTTACTATCCCTAATTATATAGGTTCACGATTTCATATTTTTAAATGCTAGAATGTTGCTCAGTTTGAATGTTTAATTAATTTGATTGTCAAGTTATATACGTTAGTACTTTAATTTTTAACTATCATCTTTATAGTAAATTACTCAATCAACTATCTTATAAACAAATTTTTCTAAACTAGCATGACAAAAATATATATATTTTTTATTTATATTTTGTTGAATATCATGACAGAAAATGTGAATATTAGTCATGTTTTCTTTGACTATATGGACACTTTCTTGGAAATAATTCATCATATATTGGTGGTGAGCCTAATGAAGATATTGACTCTTGATTTTACTGTGACTGTCATCTTATGAACTGCTTAAAAAATTATTTAAATATATGAATACCTAAAAATAAATACATAAAAAAAATTATGTGACTCAACCTACTAACCTGTGGTGGATTGAGTTGCAAAAAAATTTATTCACCATAAAGTGAGTCGAGTTGGATTCACTCATTTTTCAACCTTGTTCGTGGTGAGTCAATATGTGTGAGTCAGATTAATTTACTTTGTAATGTCCAGAAAAAACCACATGAACGAGAAATAACAATTTATTTATTTTTAATAAAGTATAAGGTTTAATTATATTTTATTTTTAAAAAGTATTAAATTATTATTTATGCTATAAAAACTATTTATTTTTTACTTTTCCCTGTTATTCATTAATCTAAATAATTATATAATTTTTTATCTTGTTTTCTCATTCTCTCTCACTCGACTAAATTCTATTTTATTTTTCACATATCTACACTATACTATCTTCTATTTCAAAGTTTATCAAAATTGTGCTACAATACACCGTAAAGTATTTTCTTCTCTCTCAAAATCCTACACTCCTTTCCACTCTCTCGAACATTAATTATTTTTTATCCTCCAAATTCCTAATTTTCTGTGTGAGGTTTTAGAGTTTTTTTTTTCCTTTTTTATTGAGTTAGTTTCGGAAAGTTTTACACGTGTGGGACTAATGATCTTGCATGTGGTCCTTTTAGGATAAAGATGAATAAATCTTTTAGTGTAAGATCATAAAAGTATGATATATCATTTATTAGAGTTTAACTTCCAAAAGTAAGCAAAAGTAAATTTTATTATAAGCAATTTGTTTATTTTAAAAAAAATAAATTTAAATAAATTATCTAAAAATAATGAGATAAGTATTTTAATTTTAAAAAAATGACTATTTAAAAGCTAAAATAAAAAAAATTGTATATATATATATATAAAAATCCTATTTATTAATAGAATAGATAAACATTGAAATATCTATTAGATATGTATAAAACATGAGAAGAAAAAATATTAAGAAGACATATTTGATGAATATATAAAATACAATGTCTCATCATATGAAGGGAAAAGTAAAACCTAATAAAACAGAATATTTGATAATAATAAAAGAGAATCAAATATATGATATCTCTATCTAGAGCTATCAAAATGGGTAACTCGGTCCGACCCGGCTCGACCCACCATGGGTTGATGATTTAGTGAGTCAACCCAACCTGGCTCACTTTTTAGCGAGCCAACAAAATTCGAACTTGGCCCAGTCCATCATGGGTGGACAGGTTAAACGGGTTGGCTCACGGGTTCACTTAATTAAATAAAATATAATTTTTTTTTCAGTCAAAACTAAATTCTAATTTTAATTAAAATCTAAATAAACTTTAATATAATCCAAATACAAACCAAAATAAAAAAATACAAATTATTTATGTGTTGGCTAAGAAAACAACCTAACACAAATGTAAAGCCCAATTTAATAAAAAATACTTGTGTGACTCTTTTATTTGCGGGTTGTTGACCAACCTGGCTCACCATGGATTCAACCCGGATGAACCGGGTTCTAGATGAGCCGGGTCTAAAATCAACTCGTATTGAAATTTGTAAAAAAATTTCAACCCAACCTGACCTGAACCCATGGTGAGCCGAATTGACTTGCAGGTTCCAACCCATTTTAACAACTCTATCTCTATAAATATAAATAATAACAGAAAATATATAATATCTTTATCAATATCTTATTTATAAAAAAAACAATTAAAAAATTGAAATCTCGAGCTTACTAAATCATCAAGACATTGTTTGAGAAAACAAACATTATTAAAATATATATATATATATATATATATATATATATATATGAGAAGAAATTAAGAAAGAAAACAATTTCCTCCTAGGTAGGTATATATGTGTGTATGTATATTAAGTGAAAAGTATTATAAGATGGATGAAACTATAAACCTACTTTTGATATTGATAGATGATGAAAGGACATTGGATGAGAGAGATAGTTTGATTCGGCAACATAATTCAACATTAACTTAACCTAACTACCATAAGTCACTTAAGGGAAAGTGTAACTTTTAAATATCAAATATTACAAAACAATATTTATAATTTCTCTTTTAAGATTATTGTGTGATTGTGATCTTTCCCTTCTCCAACGTTTTCTTACCCCGACAAAACTTAGTGGAGGTCCCTTATTTTCAAGACCAAATACACATTTTATCTTTTTTATTTTATTTTATAAAGCTCCTACTTTTTCCTTTGGTCAAGCCTACCTCAAAAACCCTCAATTTTCAAACTCTATTTCTCTCCCTTTAATTATCTCCCTCACGTGTCAAGAAATTTTTTATTTTTCTCTATAAAACAAAAGGGGTCCTTCAAACTCATCATCCCTTTGTCAAATACACATATGCATCATGATCACCATTTTTCGATTTTTTCTTTCACCAAATAATAATAAATTAATCAAGAACAAGACCAAGATTCACACCAATTAATTATATCTATTTTTTCTTTTTTTAAATATGGAATTGATCTCTATCTACGTGCGGGGGTGGATCATTTGTAGCCATCATGCCTCCAAAATGGACTCTCACAGTAGAATAAAATTAGAGCAGGTATATTACTTTGAAAAAAAATATTTTTTTTTCACAATATTTAAAAATTTATTGAATGTAATTTTTTAAACTTAATTCACTTTCAATTTTATTAAATAAATAATGTAACATCCTCAATTAAATTGACATCGACATTATTTGAAAAATGATCACTTTTTAGTGACTCAATATCAATCTAATGGTAAAAACTACATTAGTTCTTTTTAAATAAAATAATGATTGAATTAAAAACAAAAAAAAATTGAAAAGTCACATTAAATAATTTTCTCCGACAAAAAATCTATTAAGTATAAAAAAAAAATTAACAGTACTTAATTTCACATAGATGTGAGTTTGGTTCTTGTAGTAACCTTCATTAGCTTTCACCACCACTCTAAAATTCATGAGTATTTTGTGATTTTGTTTTTCCATTGTAGTAAATTATTAGGGGTAAAGGGGAATGTTAAGGGAAAAAAGGATGATGCATTATAGATAAGCACTTTCCGGTGTTCCTTAAATGAAGGGCAGTTAATAATTACTCTCCTAAGAAAGGTGCAAACATTGTACAAAACCTTTATGGATTAGGACAATGTTACCTTCTCTATAATAATTCAATGTTTTCTTTTCTCAAAATGCTTGCTTCATCACATCATCTATAACGGTATATATTTATATACATAATAAATTGTTATTTATATAAATAATTAGAATGATATTCTTATAACTTGAGACTATATCTTTTAACTAGTTTTAAAATATAAAAAAGTAAAAAAATAAAAAAAAAATGAAAAATACTCAAAAAGATAGCACTTTAAATTGTGAAAAAAAAAATTAAAATTTAGTTGTTAAAAATTATTTTTGATCAGAATTATAGTAACTTTAAACTGGTCATGATGACAAGTAAATAGAATAAAACTAAATACGTATGAGCTTTCATTTAATTGAAAAGGTATGTTCTTGATATCATTTTCATTCTTTTAATTTTAAACTTTGATTTGGTCATTTTATTTTTGTCATTTTTCAATAAACAACTTCATCAAATTCAAATTGCATTGTATGTACTCAGATGTCTTAATCTGGCTTCATATTTAGTATTGTTTAAGGATGAAACTGTAGTTTCTTCAAAAGATGATGATACTGCCATAGGAAAATAATGGCATGACTCTTATTTCTTGATTTTCATTACTGTATATTTAGTGTGGACCATTGATCAATGCACCACTGTCTTTTTCTTTAAAAGAATCAATGATCTACACTAGTAAAAAAAAATAAAAGTCTTAATATCATTTTTCACTAAGAGATTACAGAGAAGACTAGGAGAAAATTCTGCAACCGGTTATCCAAATATAACAGCAAATTCATAACAAATATTTAAACAAGATTTTACATGTCTTATAATGAGGGTTACCATTGAGTAATGAAGCGGATAAATTTCCTCCATATTGAAAGTTACAGAAAACTAAACATGATCATCACATAACACTTCTCTCTGTGACTACATATATGCGAAGAAAATTCATCAACTTCATCACTTGAGGCACCATCTTATTATTATCTAACCAAAAGCATGCAAATTCAGTTCAAACCTCTCTACTCATATAGTACTTCATCACCACCCTGCAAGTGCTCGGTAACAAACCTTTCCCTGAGCCTTCATGTCTCAGCCATTGTTGAGAACTTTTTGTTACTGAGCACAAGGGTACGTACTCACCAAACTCTCTCTATTACATTAATTTCTCTGCAACTTTTTTGTAATAATGTTAATCAGATCATGCATGATGATGATGATGATGATGATGATGAGCATTGGCATCATCTTCATCAGAGGCAGTGATGCATTCCTTCTCATCCTCAAAAGCTTGGAAGGGAGGGTGAGGGTTGTGTCCCTTCCCAAAGGACCTGATATGGTCCTTCAGTGATCTTTTGTGCTTGAAGTCTGAGCCACAAGTGCAGTACCACAACTTCCCACAGTTCTTCTCGTGAGTCCTCCAATCACCTTTCACTGCAAATGTTTTCCCACATTTTCTGCACATAAACGGCTTTGTGCCGTGCTTCCTTTTGTAGTGCGTTTGGAGGGTTCTGAAGTCCTTCAATGGCTTCGCCCTCGGATGGTTTATGTTGTTCTTGCAACCCTGCGCGCAGCAGTAACATGGCAACCTTAACATTGCTGCTGGTTGTGTTCCTTTCAGTGAGTCTGGTCCTTTCCTATATTCTGATCCATGACCCCACATATGCATCTGCAAATCAACAAAAATTAACTTTAGATCAATGATTATGATTAAAGTTTCACATCGACGAGATATAAGATGAACTTATAATACATAAATTATCATGATCGAAGATTTCACAGTGATCAGACATAAGACATAAAACGTGTTCATATTATGTAAATGAATACAAACATTATTTTTATAGTATATAAATGGATGTAAACATCTTTGTAAGTGTCTGTTTATTTAAAATTTTTAAGAATAATGATATTTTGACTACTAAATTTTGATAATTTTATCTTATAACATGAGATGTCATATTTTAAGTGGTTTTTAAATATAGAGAAATGAGTAAATGCAAAAATGAATAACACTTAAGAGATGACATCTCTCGTTTGTAAGAGAAAGTTGTCAGAAAATCATTTTTTGTTTAGTTCAAAAGTTTCGTTTATATTTCGTGTTTCAAGAAAAATGTGAAGCCTACTATATTTGACCAAGTGTCGTCCTTTATATGGCCTAACATGGCCATTGTTGCAAATAATCATTAATCTTCAGTGATGGGTCTAACATGTATTTCATTTTTGTATCTATACATATATATACATACACAATGTAATTAAAACTAAAAATTAAAATGTTTGAGTAGTTAATTTCTTTCTCAATCTTGGCTTAAGCCTGGTAGTTATATATATGGATGAAGATTAAGCAACGGAAAGGAAGTAAAAGCATATGCATGCATATGAAGATTATTATTATTACAATATTCCCGTTTGAAATGAATTCTGAGATGAAAAAGAAGCCTTTAATTTAAAAGTGAAGGGAAAAAGGTTAGAGGGACATCACGTACGCGCCACCTAGTGCATTTTTTTCTTAAAGCATGCTAATTAAAGTTAAATTATGCGACTATTTAATCTCTTTTTAATGATTTTCATCATTGTCATTATCATGTAAAGCATCTACTTCAGTTTGGTATGGATAAAATGCAGCGAGAATTCAAATTCAGTAGGTATATATATATATATATATGCACACAAGCCATGGAATTTTAAAACTACTCAATGCTGTACAAAGTTAAAGAGCAGTTGTGGAAAAACAAAACAATCATTGACTCTGCTCATGAGTTTGGTTTCGATGAAATGCATGTATATATGTTACAAGAAATTTCTTCTGAAAGTGATCGTGATATTTTTAAGTATGATAGCATGATCATAGTGGCAACAATTATTTATAGAACAGAAACAACTCTTTCATCATAAATTTTTTCTGAATATACCTAGCTACCTAGCTAACATAACACCATTGAAATGCTACACATGAAGAATAATAATACTAAGAATAAAAGTTAATATTTTTGTCTTTTAGTACCAAAGGACATAATAATTAATTGTATTCAGTGCTTTTTTTTCTGAAAATAAAATCCGAGGTAATTTTTGAGGTGATGATCAAATCTGAAACAAAGTTTGTCGCAAGTGGGGTACTTGACAGTACTAATTAATAAGCTTGCATTTCTCCGCCCAATAAATCTTGAAAACTCATTAGAGAAATCACACAAGTTAATCAGTATATGTTTAGTTTTAATCGAAACAAATCGTAATTAATTATCATGATCATGTTTGTTTAAGGTAGATCAGGCACGTGCAACTATGATCTTATCAGAGATCTTGAACCCTTTACTTCACACCCTACAAGTAGATCCTAAAACCTCTCCACAGATATGAAAAAAACTAAAATGGATCAAAAACTTTGAACTTGTAGTACTGTTCATACTCCATCTTTATAAAAGCTTCTTCATTATTTGTGTTCTTCACAAACTTTACTGAGTATCTTTTGTCTCTAATTAATTTCCTTTTTCTTGGTAAATCAAGTTTCAAAATTGAGTATGTGAGAAGTTGAATTTAACTAACCTGCATGTTGTTATACCTATTGAAGGTTTTGCTGCATATGGAGCAAGCAAACTGCATCGGACCAACGAGGATCTGAGCAGGAGTTGGAATCCAGAACCTTCTTTCTTGGTTGAAGGAGCAGCCATGGAAGCTTCTCTTGGAGGGTTCTTCTTCTTCTTCTTCCTTGACATGGAAAATCATCTTCTCATCATCATCATCATCAACAACAACCTGATCATGATGCCTTTTAGCACTGTCAGGCAAACCAATGTGCAAAGCCACAGTCACTTGTTCAAGCTTTTCCTCTTTCACCTCAAAACTTTGCAGATGATGATGTTCTTCATCTTTTGAGGCCTTTTCAGTTAAAATGGGCAAGAATTGGATGGTTTCATGAGTGAAGGAAAAAGAAGAAGAAGAAGAAGAAGAAGAAGAAGAAGATGGTTTGAGCCACTCAATGAAAGTAGGAGCATGAAGGTATAGATTCTTATTGTTCTCCACATTGCACTCCATCAAACCCTTGTTGGATTCAGAGAATTTTCTTCTTCTTCTGAAAAGGGTTATGTTATGTTGTTATGTGTGTGTGTGTATGTTCAGACTTTATGGTAGAAAGCCTGCACTTATAATATGGTTTGATTAAGGAATGGAGGCTTTGTTTGTCTTTATGGACTTTTTTTTTTTTTTTTTCTCTTTTTTTTTTAACCCTTTCTTTTTCTTTTTTTTCCCTTCTTGTCCTTTTATTGTTTGTTTCTTTTAGGGTGAGACTAATTGGAGGTGCTGAAAATGACATGCAAAAAATAAAACTCTTTCATTTATTAGAAAGATTCTTATAATATTCTCAACTTTGTATTCTTTTCAATGCTTGTCGTCAGATTGGGAAAGATATTCCTTGGTCATCATTTTTAGAAACATCATATAT